>Ga0080013_1003921_pt1 | contig 15076 bp, 9 predicted proteins | sample ETNvirenome_6_85_FD_69236 | JGI IMG/M metagenome (GOLD analysis project Ga0080013, IMG submission 69236) | Marine viral communities from the Pacific Ocean - ETNP_6_85 (SPADES assembly) (version 2) | ecosystem: Environmental > Aquatic > Marine > Oceanic | place: Pacific Ocean | collected 2013-06-19
AAATGCCTTATTTTCCTTCTCTTCATCATACAGCCACGAGAAGAGCCTCTGTTTAGCCTCTGAGCGCGTTGTGCCCACAGGCATAAGGTGGGTACTGTTCCAAGCGTGGATGTCTTCTAGGGGTAAAGGAGAGTCCCCTAGGGCCATAAGTGTGCGTAGCTCGGCAGCATTGAAGTCTAGCTCGACAAAGAAGTCATTTGTCGGCTTGATCACGGTGCGATGTTCTTTGCGCATGGTCAAGATAGGGAAAGATCCCCTTTCTGTGGCCAGTCTGCCTGTTTTGGTGCCGGCAATGTTATAGCGACAATATGGCGATATATCAGTATATCTCATTATATCGGCAGGATTGTCCATACGAGATGGATCAATATTGAGCTTTTGATGGCTGATTTGGGCCAAAATCTTGGTTAAATCAGCTAAAAAGTCATAGTTTTCTGGTTTTTCGAAGTTTTCGAACACATATTGAGTAATCTGATTACGGATATTACAGTAATCAAGCAGATATGACTCTGGAACAAGGTCGAAGAAGCAGTTTTCTTCCATATTTACCTTCGCCAATACAAATGAACGATAATGTGCTTTTAGCTTAGCCTCTACTTCGATCCAATCGTCGATCAGATAGGGCGGGCAAGCATCATTAAGGTTCCGATTTCCACAGTAAATACTAGCGTACTCAACACTGCTTTTTTCCAGATAGTTTGCATATTTCCACGTTCTCTCCAGTCCATCTGGGAGATCTTTAAAGTAAAGTTTTCCATTTTTATAGATCCCTACGCACTCGCCCTTGTCATCAAGGGTTTGGAAGTACATATTTCCCCCTATATTAATATATTACAAAGTTTGAAGCTTGAACGCTTCTTTTCACTGTCTCATCAATATCAGACTCTTTACCTTTACCAGACTTGGCAAAGTCTAATCTAGTAATATCATAAAACAGTGAACCCTCAAAATGTTCTACATTATCAAACTTAGATATAATATAACGCATTGCTGAAGTGCTGTCAAGGGAATTTACTAAATCAGTTGCATTTTCTGAGATATTTCTTAGTGTAGCTTCATTATAGCGCATACCTGTCTCTAAATTTCGGATCCTTATGTATTTTTCCAGCCAGAAACCATCAGTATGAGAGGCTTCCATAGCTTTTCTTGTTGTTGGTCTGCGGATAATGGTATTTTTTCTTTTACAAGCAGCAAATATGGTTTTCCCTGAATCTGGGGAAGTTGTTGCTGTTGGTTCTTTTACTACTGTTCTCGGTCGATGCCTAGCGATGGTATTGTAGATATTGACCATCATATCAATAATACCAGGAACATCATCTGAATAGGTTTGGGTAAAAGCTGTTGATAGGACGATTGCTGAACCTCCTTCTACTCCGAAAGCAGACTCAATATATGGTTGCATTTGGGGGGAGTTTAGATCTGCCACCAATCTCCAAGGAATATGCTTGTCTATGACGAATCCGTGAGCATATGCCAGGTTTTTCAAATATTCAAAGTTTTTATCTTTATAGAAGTTTTCAGTTTTATATTGATCGTCTCCGTAGTCTCCGACTGCTATTTCAATGGCCATTCCGCTAACAAGCGGTGAAACATCCTTTGTGAGGAAGTACATTGATTTAGTAAATGGGCGATTTTGTGCGGTTAGCTCCACAAACTCCATAAAAACAGGCACAAAAGTGTCAAAGTTGGTGATCTTCTTTAGTTGTCGAGTTCTTTTGACGTATCGCTTGAATTCTCCTGCCTTTTTGTTGATATGGCTGATATACTGCCCCATTGGCTCAATATATGCTTTCTTGGCCACAAGTTCGGATAATACCGGAGAACCCATAGAGACGCGGCCTGTTCGAAGAGCCCGATCATACTTCTTTTTTACTACTTTGAAAGCTTCAACAACAAATCCCAACGCCATCTTGGAACTACCAAAGGATTTGAGGTAAGCAGGATCAACAAAAATAGGATTGAAATTGCGATCTACCCTGCCTATCAGCAGTTTTTCATCTTTTTGGAAATCTTTGATTTGAAGCGTTTCTATGGTGGGTTTGCCGACACCATCGAGCAATGTTAGAGCATATGCTGTATATATACTTCTCTCTATTAACATGTTTCTGGCTTTTTGGCTATTATTTCCTGAAAAAGTTGTCATTAGGTGCCATCCTCTGGGAGGGATCCTCCCGATTCATACCTAGCTTTCACTGTTGTTGTGTATTTTCCTGGGCCGATTGAAGATGCTATCTCTGTAATAATATGATACCCGCCAAGGCCCATAAGGTTTGCCCAAGATCTCTCTATCTTACCATTACTTAGTTTCTTATAGTGAAATGGCTCGCCTGCGCCCAGAGGCACAGTATCAAAATATAGATATTGACCAGGAATGAATAGAGTATTTCCTATCATGTTGAAGTTTGCATCGTATACACTGGAAAGTTGATTGAATACAAAATCACCTTCTGCTGCATATCTCGCTTCAGGAAGAAACTCAGCATCTGTCTTTTGTAGTTTTGCTGTTTTGAGTAAACCTCGATCTTCTCCAAAGTTAAAATGAAGAACACCGCGTGCCCTATCAGCACCAACTTGCCCGTTATAGTTCGATGAACCCACACTCTGTGCCGAAATCACCAAATATTCATAAGGATCTTTTCCGATAAAGGAATCATCTAAACAGCCGGCAAAAGCCGGATCTTGCTCTGTAATATTCCCAACTTTAAGGGTTTTATAATTGCCAGTGTGAGTGTAGATGCTTGGATTTATCTCTTTTAAAGAGTTGATATTTTGAGTCTGTGCCTTCACTCCAAACTTGATCAAACCACTAAAACAATCAGAAGACAGCATTCCTGTTACTAAATCTGCTAAAAGATCATCAATAAACCTAAAATAAGAATAATATATCCTGTCTTTGGCTAACACATTGTCCGCCAAGAATCCGTAAAAAGCTTCAATAGAAATGGGAATATGGGCCAAGTTGATAGTGTGCGTCGTACCATGGGCGCCCGGTAAAGAAACAGTAATATTTCCCAAAATTATTCGAAACTTATCCCGAATGGCCAACATTGCCGACGGAGGTGTCGCTGGCCAGCCTTTTACTGTAGAGGCGGGGAGGACTCCCAATTCTACTGACTGGATGCTCCCTCCTGACTTGTGTTGTTCTTCAAGAAGAGGATCCTGGCCAAAATATCCTAGTACCTTATTTATCGTATGCCTCCAACCAACAAGCACCTCTGTCATAGAGCCTTCATAAGCATGTTCACCTAAAACACTATCTGTTACTACAGCCAGCAAATCTCCCAAATAAATATAATCAATATATTTGTTGTTGTTAATTACTTGATCCCTTGACCTGACTGCCTGAGCTTCCAAGAGTTGATCCATTCTATCTGCTGAAACCGTAGCATCATCATCTACTATATCAACTCCTGCTCCTTGATTTAAGAAAGGAGCAAGGCTAATTTGGGGAGGTAAGCCAGGATCGCCAGATGATGTCCATTGTGTAAAAGCTGTCCATTCCACGTCTGTCATCTTATGGCGATGAATCATCCCAGCAGTCTCCAAGCGGTCCATCATCCCAGCAAAAGCATATTGCTTATATTGTGCTATTCCGTCGCTTCTTAAGGCTTCTAGAGTTTTGATATCTTTTTTATCTTTTTCTGTTAGCTTAGGACTGCTTCGGATCTTTTGAATCTTCGTATCCACTGCGTTGAGCCCTTTTTGAGGTTCAATATTCGGATCAAATCCGCCACCTGGCAACAAAACATTGAATATCTTGTCTCTCATCATCATTTCTAATCTGCCGCGCAGCTCGACAACCAGCTCGTAAGAGCCGTCATCCCGAATGTTGAAAGTATGCTTTGTAGGTATTAAATATAAAGTTCTTTTTTGGCAAGCGATAGAATCACTGATATCTTGTGAAAGATTGGTACCAGGGTTGTGATATCCTACATCAGCACGAACTTCATAGCATTCTGGAGAATATACTTGTCCACGTATATTATTCCCAGGGTTCCGACAATCCGGGTTGATGATCAGGTCAACATACTTATAAGAAGCCATTTTAGGCGAGTTGAACAAATCTGGACCTGACCTTTCTTTTAGTAAGGCTGAAAAATCCTGAAATATTAATGTTAAGGTCGCTTTTATATCTTTTGTTGCTGTATACGGATCTGTTCCTAAATATGTCCAATCAAAGGACTTTACGCCAGCGCTTACACCTCTAGAAAAGATCTCCCTTTTTCTATCTCCTGGATCAGTAATCGTTAGTTTCTTGGATATTCCATCTAGTTCTTTTTTGGTACCAAACTCAAACTCAACCAGACGGTCATTTCCTTCGTGTGGGCGATATACTTTGTATAACCTTAGCAGAGGCACCAATTGTGCATATTCGTGTACTTTGATTCTTGAAAAAGCTGTATCTCCTTTTCTGATATTTAATCGGCTTATCACCTCGGAGCCATCTGTGTTTTCATCCACCAAAAGGATTCTGGGGTAGCTGTGTTTTGACCAATAGCCTGGTGTCTGGATATCTCCAAGACCAGGCCCTGAACTTACCCCATTATAGCCGTATTTAGGAGAAACAAAAGGAATGCCTACAGGAGCAGTTAACATGTTCTTATGCTGATCTGCGAATATATTCAAGTTATAGAGCAAGAAGCACTGATAAGCTCCTCTGATAATCCTAGCGTTTTCACCAGAATCATCTCCTTCCTGGGTTAACTCTTCTGCTGTTTCTTCACGGCGCTTATAGTTGCCCGTTGAGTTGGCTGCGCGTCGGGCTTCCAGCGCTTCGTGAGCCATCTTTGGAGAAAGAACTTTACCAGTTGTTTGAAGAGTTTCTAAATTTGTGGCTATTGTGCCAAGTGCTGCTTTTGCTGTTGCGAGCTGTGCCTTGTGGGCCGGTGTTCTCTTCTTTGGATCTATCTTTTCAACTTCTTCCACCAAAGTTGCCATATTTTCGATCTTTTCTCGTAATATACGCTCGTCGTCAAGGTGCCCCAAGAGACCGGTGCGCCAGTTCCATGATGCTTCAGACATTTCGGCGCCACCAAGACCAGATTGGGACTTAATTTTATCATAGTTAGCTTGAGCGGCGGCGTTAATATTAGCATAATCCGCTTTCGTTGCTTTTGGCATCTACTTCTTCCTCACTTTGCCATTAAATTAAAATAAGACACAACTCTCTCCACTGGTGTCGGAATATAGATCGTCATACCCAGCTGTACGTGTCCTTCTGTCGGTTTTTCGTTATACCAAGCAATAATCCACCAAAGTTTTGGATTACCGTAGTATTGGTTTGCCAGTTTATAATATTTATCCCCTAACTTCCAAATATGCTTTTGTCGAACAAACTGCCCTCTAACGCTAGCTGTCAAGGGTGGCCAACGGGGAGTGCGATAATGGGTTATCTTGGATAAACCTCTTTGTTCAAGAAACTCTTCGTAGAGTTCCTCAGTATTTTCTATTAGATTTTCGGTTCCGTGTCTTGGCATTGTTTATTCCTAGTATTATGGAGGTCAAGGCAGTTTGGGGCCGACCCAGTTGGTGCTATCAGCAGTAGCCGGCATGGCGCTGTCCAGCGCTGCTTGTTTTTCTGCTTCTATATTACTAAGAAGCTCATGATCGGGATTCATGAAATTGGCTTCAATATCAGTAACCCCACCAACATCAATAGGCAAGGGGGCAGCAGAAGTTCCCAATGGCTCATCGTGAAGAACAGTCATGTCCAGGCTAACACTATATCCCTTTGGGTAAAGCTCTGATTCCATCTCTTGATCTTTCTCCATCAAGCTCACATAAGGAAGCTGCTGAATATCGCTGCCAAGAATGGGAGCAAAGGAAAGGCTCTCCAAGATACAAATCAAAGGGCCTTTATCCTTAGCCGATATAAGGTTGGCATACTTTATATGCAACAATGGAGGTTTTGCCAAAGTCAAAGCATTTAACCTATTCAGATAAACAGGATATTGAAACTCCATTAGCTTTCGAATCATTTCATAATGAACCTTTGCTTCAGAAATCACACTCTCTCCAAGCTTGAACTTCATACTAATCTTTCTGGTCGTTCCTTGATAAGTTGCGATCTCATCCATTCTTCCAAAAACAGCTTCTTTATTCCATTTTGGAGTAACTGTGTCGCTGAAACTTTCCAGTTTTAGCGTAGGAATAATAATGGCTTCGCCTGTCGCAATATGCTCGACGATTAGTGGAAAATGTACCCCAGTGGAGGCCACAGCATTCTGTGCCATTTGTCCACCACCATTTGTTGTCCAATGAGACATTTATCTTACCCTCCTACAATAACTAGACATCTTGGCATAAACCTTGCTCAATCATTTTTATAACTGAATCATACATTGTGCTCGGGCCTGTATTTGGTCCCCCATATTTGCTGACCTCGACATTATTAACAACCGTTGCAAATTCTTTTCCATCAATACTAAGATTTACATTGATGGTGGGAGGAGGCCCTAGGTTGCCCCCAGAAGCCCTGCCCCCTCCAACGGCGGCTACCGCTGCGGCGGGACCGGCAGCTAATGAAGTAGCTACCATTGTGGCTCCCAGAGCGACTGTTTTCATTGTGTCCAAGCTGTTGATATCTTCCACGATGCTATGTATCGCCATGGCTGTAACCAACATGCTCTCTGCTAACCCTGTTCCAAACTCGCCTAAAGAGTTTACCATCAGCGAAATGCCGGCAGCTGCTAAGCCAATGCTGATTCCGATTGATAACATTGCTGCAGCAAAAGCGAGCAAACCTGGCATAGCAGCTGTCAAGCCTGTGCCGACAGCGCTCACAGAGCCTCCAAAGGCCCAAAATGCTGCGGTAACCATGCCCAAAATCGTGATAAAGCCTGGGGATCCGGCTTTGTAGATAAGTATATATGCTAGACCTAACACAGCTGCAGTAAACAGCGCCAATCTCATCGAGGCTGCGGTGATGGACGCAGCATGCGCCCAATTTGCCGCAGTCGCTATCTTGGTTGCAAAAGTTCCTAGAGCTGTGACAGCTCTATAGCTCACCATCGCCACAATTGCAACATCTAAGTAGTGGATGATGAAGCTAAGCATCTGGATTCCGGTTTTGAACAAAGAAATAAGAGGTCCAAGTTCAACTGCCAATCCCCTCATTACTTGTCCCAGCTCTTCCAATATAGTATTAAACTGGGCTGTTTGTTTTGCTAGCTCTGCCATATCTTCTTGGGATTTCTTGGGCTCTCTTATTAAGTCTATATCTCCGCGCATCATAAGAGCAAGCTGTTGCTCGTTTAAACCTATTGCCGTTGCTAATGCCTTTCTTTCATAATATTCCATATCATCAAAAGACTTTCCGGCCATATCAACCCTTTCTTTCAGGATCTCAAAGCGCTTCGAAGGGTCGGTCTCTGCGACAAGTTCTAGCGTATTTAAATATGGACCCCCAAGAAGAGCATTTAGTTTACCCACGGAATCTGCTGCACCATCAAAAGTATCAAACTTTTTAGTAAGAGCAAGCAGATCTGCCATAGCTAAGCCAGTATTCTTGGCTTGAACTTCAAGTTTCCTGAAAGCGTCAACCCCATTGTCTCCCAAAGCAGCAATAAGAGGCCCCATTGTCTCAAAATCACTTGCTATTTGATCAACAGACACTCCCAAGTCCTGTGCAAAAGTAAACAGCTCTCTTTGAAGCCCAGCTGCCTGCTTTGTGCTCATACCCAGAACCTTTGTCGCGAACTGAATGTTTTTTGCGCTAGTTTGAGCTGATACTCCTAGTTCGTTTAGCACGGCAACGTTTTCCGCCAGCTCTTTTTGCTGGTTTTCGGACATCTCAGTAAAATCTGTAACATTCAGGAACAATGTTTGAATAGATTCGCCTGCTTCTGCAGCGCTCACACCAGCTGTGAAGAGGCCTCGCTCCAAGCCTCTAATATTGTCGTCAAACTCGCCAGAAGCTCCAGTAGATTTTCGAAAGTTGACCACTGCCTGATCTTGCGCGATGGCAAGTTCCATTGTTTTGACTTCTGCGGTGTCAATCAACCCCGTCATAATATTCATAGGGTTTTTGAATTTGCCTATATTTTCAGAAAATCTGTTTGCAAACCCAGCCGGATCAGAAAACATAGCACCCATGCCGGTCTCTGGAACATCCGAATGCATCCACCCGAATGTTCTCTTAAAAAGATTGTCTGCATGGTTATAGATGGCACCTTGTGCCTTTAGCTCACGTTCTGCTTCGTCGGCCTTCTTCGTAGCGATTCCTAGTTGTTCAAGCGCTTTAGCAATTGCTTCGTCGAGAAGCTTGAGGCCTTCTTTATCACCCTCCAGAAGCTCACGCTCTGCTTGTAGCCGAACCGCTTCTTCCTTTCTAAGTGCTTCTGTTATTCTTAATTTTTTAAGCGCGTTGTCTGCTCTTTGTCGATCATAATCAAGAGCAGATTTGTCTTCAATGTTCTGCGACTGCTTTATATCAAGTAGTTGTTTTTCAATTTCGAGGTTTGCTTGCTTCTTCCTTGCACTTTCTACGGTACTCTCTACGTCTGAACCAATATCGTCACCAGCCATAACTTACTCCTTTATTTAAATGGCCACTTGATGCCAGTGTCCTTTTCAAAGCCTTTTATTGAATTATCAAGCTTTGCTTTATTTTTGTATGTTGTTGGGTGGTCCAGGCCATATCTTCTAACTGCCTCGATATAACTCTTTTCGCCATGAACAGCTCTCGCAAAAGCTTCAACATCCCTCTTGTTCCCCGTAACAGAAATAGGAGGAGTCCAACCACCAAACAAGCCCTTTAGAAAAAACTCAATCCAAGCTCCAAACATCCCCAACAGACCTTCATTTAATTGCTTTCTTTTGAGCATTTCAAGATCAATCACTATTTTGGTTAGTTTACCTTCTTTAAGTTCCTTGGGTGTACTTATTCCTTTTGCCGCGAGCCCGGCAGCGCGCAATATTAAGTATCTAAGACCTCTAAATCGAATTTTATAGTCATCATTATTCTCAACCTCCTTTTCATGCTTTGTGATTAAATCCTTGTATTTCTTTTTCAAAGTTGCCAAAGAAGCTTTGGCAACTTTTGGTTCTACGGCCACATAATCAGTAAGATCCATTAAGATGGAACTTTCCTGTTTGCCTGTGACGGGTGGTATATTCGGGGCCTTTTGAGAGCCCTCACCTTCTGAATTCTCAATCATTGTCAACTCTTCTTCTAACATTGTTTCTTTCTTTTCTTTGACTGTTCGAAGAACACGTCTAGAAAGGAAATACTTTCTCAATATTTGGCCAAATTTATCAATAAAGTTGACAGCCTCTTTCGTTTTCATAGCTCTCATGGTAAGAATTCCGGCAGCGTCGTAAAGATAGCCAACAACTTCCTCTTTTTGTTCTTGATTAAGAGCTTCTGGTTTTTCCTCTTCTTTCTCAGGATCCGTTGCAACTAGCGCTGTAGTTTGACGTACCGCTGGAAGCTGTGGTTCTGTAGTTTGACGTACCGCTGGAAGCTGTGGTTCTGTAGTTTGACGTACCGCTGGAAGCTGTGGTGGATCGTTATTGAGCGCTTCAATCTCACTGGTTAGTTCTTTTATCCGTTTTTTGAGGTTTCTTCGATCTTCAGGGAAAGTACGCTTTATTTTATCACCATATATTCCAAGTTTTTCTAAGGCAGCTGCTTTTATGCGAATACCATCGGGAGTATTATCCATTTTGCCAGCTTTGAGCTGTCTTTGGATTATAGTTATTTTCTTATTGTATGTCTTGGCCCTCTGCCGTTTCTCTTTTCTGTTAGAAGCCTCTTCCAGCGACCCTTCCAACATCAGGTCAATCTGCTGATCCAAGCATTCATATCGTCTTTGCGACCTTTCCAGCATTAGGTCGATTTCTCTATCAAGATTGCCCATTAATGTTGCTCTCCCTATTACATAAATAGTTTCCAGAAACAAAAAGGCCGGAAGTCTTAAGGACGACCGGACTTTGATTATCTTTTAGATTCTTCTAGCTTTTCTTTTTCTTTTTCAAATTGCTCAACAAGTCTTTGCAAAAACCAACGACGAATGGTTATAGGGAGGTTATAAGCTTCCATAAACGACCAATTTCCGTGGTATTTCAGAAGAAATAACTCTTCATAAACATTCGCAATATAATCATTGCTTAGACCAAAAAAAGTCCACCGTTAGGGGGATATCTACCTCCTTCTCGAATCCGCATACTCCACAAGTGAAATATTGAGTCATATCCAAGCCTGGAACGACTTTGAGATATGCTGCTCGCAGATAACGAGAGTCAAAAGCTGGTAAAGCATCAATCACTCGACTAATAGTCTTATATTCATCAACTCCGTTTACAGATACAATAATCTTTTTTAGTTGATCAGTTAAGTTTGTCTCATGGGCTCCACGCTTCTTGGCTTGTTGCATTTTCGCTGCAAGCTCATTCTCATCTTTAGAGGTCAAAAGACGAACTTCCACCTCAAAGCTTGTTCTGGGCAGTTTTACAATGAAGGTATTACTCTCTGTAGGCGTAATATCGTAATCATCAAAATCGTCACCGACATATACTTCTACTTCCGATAAATCAAATGTATTTTCAGAAGGTTTCATACAAGCGGGACAAGTTACTTTTGTAGTATATTCTGCTCCGAACCCATTAATACGGGAAGAAATAAGAATAGCATTCTTATCACCAGATAGTAGACTACCAACACTAATCCTCTTATTCAGGATAACATTTTGAAGGAACCTATCGATTGCTAACCCTTTCTTCAAAAGTGAAGGAGAAGTTAGAATATCTTCATCCTTTGCTGTCATAAACTTGATCTCAATGGTCTCTTGCCCACAAAGTGGATGACCCTCTGGGTAATATCTCCCTTTTGAAGGTAGATCTACCAGCTCCGTTGGGGTTGAAAAGTCCAACGGAATTCTTGCTTCATCAGAGACCATTGCAGGAGCGGGATCAGCCGCTGCTGTAAGCCTCTTACTGTTATCTCTCATAAACACCTCTTGTTGTTATTATTTGCTAAAATTCCAAGTCTTAAGCTCATTGGGTTTACTGGACCCACCAATGTTAGTTTGGGTAAAAGCGTTTTCTGCAGTATCCTCATAATATTTGAATGAGGGAGCAGACTCGACGACGGCGGTACCATCGTAGAATGGCCCGTCCGCGAGATTGGCGTTCGGCGCGCCATGCTGAATACAAGTAAAGCTCGTATATCCAAACACCACCGTTATTTCAACAAAATCATCACTTGAATAGTCTAGTTTGCCAAAGTTGATCGACTTTATATATGCTTCTTCAAGCTCCCAAGTCTCAAGTGCTATTGCCTTGTGCTTAAAGCCAGCTACACAGGTTCCATGTTCTAACTGCTCAAACCAAACTCTACCAATAGATTTTCGAAAAGCATCACCATCAAAGTTGCCTAGGTTTTTGTGCGTACCGCCAGCTTCCTCATCTAAATACCCAGCACTGTTAGCTAAGGAAAGAAGCTTTCTGCTAGCATTTGGATATGATGGATCAACCAAGACCATAGTTATATCTGACATCTTGGGAACACTAAGTATCTTTTCGTCTGGGATTTGAGAACCAACATTTGCTTCGCCTTCGTTGGCTACTTTAAAAGTCATTGTTGGCTTGTCAATACTTTTCGCATACCAAACAAAGTTCGAACCTTCTTCTTCTTTCAGGCCATCAAAGTGAACCTTGAACCGAAACTGTCTTTTCGGCTCCGGTGGTGAACCATTTGTCCAAAAAGCCTTACTAGACATTTAGGCCTCCTTGCCTAGCCGCCGCCGCTGGTGGTCGGACCAGCGAAGAAAGTGCCTCGGTCAACACCGGCTAGCTTCGATTCAAAAGATGCCCAATCATACCTAAACTTCATAGTTAATTCAAGCAAATCATCTGAACTATAATCCAGATCTCCAAAAGTAACTTCCATGACCCATGCTTGTTTAAGTGTCCATTTCTCCAGCACTTCGCCCTTTTCATCAATCTGTTCAATAAGGACATCACCTAGGGCTTCGGTGGAGCCTGCCTTCGACATAGAAACAAAATCTTCAGTCCTGGAGGCGCCATGAGGAATAATATATCCTGCTGTCTTAAGAAGAGAAGACATTGAACCTGCCAAATCTGGTTCAACAGGATCGACAAAGGTAATAGAAACCTCGTTCCAAGAAGCTCGTCCTGGCCAATAGTATGTATGGTTTAGGTATTCGTGTTTAGCCTCGGTGAAAGACACCTTTGGCTTATCTGCTTTTTTGGCATACCAAATATAGTCGCCTCCGGTCGGCGCGCCTGACGGGGCGGCGGGTTTGGATCCCAAACCCGTGATCTGCACACGAAATCTAAAACCTCTTTTAGGATCTTGTGCCTGGGCGGCGTTTGTCCAGAAATTATTGGCCATTATTGTTAGTCTCCTGTTATACTCTAATTAGTGTAGAAAAATGGTTTTTCTCTTTAATCCTCGAAAGACGCGCCAGAGCGCATAATCATAAAGTCAATCGCAATAAACTCAACTGCCTTTGTCGGCTTAATCAGAATTTTCGCATACATGATGTTACGATCAACAAGGTCTGCTGTTGTTGTTGTTTCATCTAGAACAACCCGATAATCTTCAACACCAAAACCAACCTTTACTCCTCCTAAGAACCGATCTGCTCGGCCTTTAAAGTCGTTCCAAGTAGCTTGAACATTAGGTTGGAAAATTGTTGACGAAGCAATCTGAGAGATACCACGCTTGACGTAGATCATTAGGCGTCGGACATTGATTCGGTCCAAGGCAGACTGTGTAGCCTGCAAGGTCTTTTGACCGTAAATCACAACACCCTCTGCTGGGAAGCTTGCGATTGGATTGATGTTGAGTTCATAAAGGTCGTCTCTGTTAGCAGAGGTTAGCTTTGTTTCAACACCCGTCACTGCTAAACCGCTTGCACCGGCTGATAATCCACCTCTGGTAAATCCAGCGGGAGCAAACCAAACATCTGCTGCTCGCTCTGTATTAGCCATAACGCCTAGCGCTACGACGGACGGAGGCATATTCAAGAATGTACCGGTAGACTCGTCGCGGACTTTGACCCAAGGATAGTAAGCACACCCATAAGATGTATTAAGATTTCGAGCTTCCATGTTCGATAGAACATTTGCCAGGTTACCTTGTCGATCCGAAATGCTGCTATTACTTTCATGTCGAGGCTGAAATCCGCCCTTTACATCAATGATTGCCAAGGCATCGGCACGAGCCTCAACAGTATCCAAAAGATACTTGGTAATTGCTTCGTTTGTGATTCCAGGGATACATGCTGTGTTCATCTCTACAACTTCTGGATCTGCAATTGTATCGATTGCTCTGCGAAGAGTGTAGTATGCGTAGTTCGTAGTTTCTACGCCACCTTCCGTGTATGTGTTTCTGAAAGGATCTGCTTGTGTCACATCTAGACCGTCGAACCCTCCAAACATTGGAGAAGTGAATCGATTCATCTTAGAGTTCAATACATTCTTATAGCTAGTGGTGCCCATATGCGTGGATGTAGCAGTCCAGGAAAGCCCAGTAGCATGAGAACCGGCAGTCCAAGTTGCTTCCGTGATGTTATTGGTCGGCGTGGTGGATGACCAGCCAGCGCCGACAGTACCACTAACTTCATCTAGAGTAAATACCCATTGATGAACCAAGTTACCGGGCAAGGTACCTTCGCCAAACGAATCGCCCCAATCAGAATCAGCTACAACAGTATATCCAAATGCCTTGAGGTAATCCCCATAACCAGGATCGAAGACTGTCGAAGTGGAAGACTTGCCTGTCTGCAGGCCGAAATAAGCATTAGTTGTTGGATTAGCACCGTCACTAGTACAGTTCGTTCTCACTCCGACCTTTGGATATTCAATAGAAGCTGTACCGAATGGGTCACTTGTTGTAATCGCTTGGCTAGCAGTTGCGAAAGCAAGAGTCGCTCCAGCCGGGAGAAGTTTTGCTCCCAAAGCATATGCTGTGGTCGACGGATGACCGGCGTAACTCGTACTACCACTTTCAAATGTCCAAGACGGGAACCTCGGAGGCCCGTATACACCGAATGGAAGAAAGGTGGCAGAAGCTCCACCGTTATCTACAGTTTCATTCATAACTGCACGGATATACTGTGAGCGATTTGGGTAGCTCCCATATTCACGATATCGCTTCTCGGTGTCGTCCCAAACTTGATAAACATCTCCAATCTTAATTCCAATGTAGTTTGGAGAACTTGGATCCAGATCACATGCCGAAAACCTTTCCAGGACAACTGGCCTGATATCTGAGTCGCTAGCTCTACGAACTACAACATCAAAGGTGCCGTATGGGACATTTTCGTTTTTCGATGCTTTAATATTCGCAATAGAGATCTTGATGTTGTTTTGCAACCACTCTCCATGGCCATTGATACCAACAAACTTGAACAACTTCTGCATACCATCGTAAGTATAGTTACCGGTATCGGCGGAAAGATTCTGTGCAAAGAACCAGCCAGTATGCGCATCACGATAAGGCATATCGCGTTCGTGGTTACCCTGCAAGCTTGAGCCAGAAGTGATAGCCATGATGGCGCCATAAGCCTCAACACCAGCTAGTCCCTTAGTTGCGATGCATCGTTCATATGTCTCACCGAGCCAATACTTCTTGGAACTTGTGGAAGAGGCAGCAGCTCCAACATTCTGTGGATTTGTATTAAAAACTTTTCTAATGAAATTATCGCTTGACTCGTTGAGAGAGAAGGTTACATTCTCCAATTCAATGGAGCCTGCACCGATAATTCTAACCTTAAATTGACCAGAAGAGTCGGATTTGATTACTGTCGCGACTGCTTCATAGTTATTGCCATCCACCGCAGCACCAGACAAAGCAGGGCAAGAACCACTATCCATATACCACACTGCTGCTAGCGTTCCAGCATTAGTGGAGGTCTCCAGGGCACCCGAAGCAAAAACAAAAAGCCCGAAAGGTCCACCGTTACTAGCTAGTGTAGTAGACGGAACATTCTGAGTTGTCCAGCCAGCTTGGCCGGCTGTGGTTGCGCTTGGGGACTGCGTTCCCATCAGGCGCATAAATGTGACAGGTCCGACACCTGCGCGAAGATAAGCTTGCGCAGCATATGCA
>Ga0080013_1003922_pt1 | contig 15074 bp, 24 predicted proteins | sample ETNvirenome_6_85_FD_69236 | JGI IMG/M metagenome (GOLD analysis project Ga0080013, IMG submission 69236) | Marine viral communities from the Pacific Ocean - ETNP_6_85 (SPADES assembly) (version 2) | ecosystem: Environmental > Aquatic > Marine > Oceanic | place: Pacific Ocean | collected 2013-06-19
ACTCAGTTAACTATATTGATAACCTACAACCCGACTTCTGAACCTTATAGCAGAACTATTGCAAGGGTACTAAAAGGCTGATATTCATTGAATCCACAGCAACGAATATAGTATAAAAAATGAAATTTCAAAAAAGGTTTCAAAATTGTGGCATTTTGGTGCGTGGCCTTTCATACAGACGTACCCCCTTATAAAGGGGTTTTTAGATATGTATTTACGTTATTTTTGATTTAGATTATTGGTTTTTAGTTATGGATTAATATAGAAAGGAAATACACATGGCTATGATATACGAAATGCCAGAATTTGATACAGTTCAAGAAGCTGAAGAAGTTCTCTATGAGATAGTGGACGCTGTTATTGATCTTGATGGTAATGTAACTATGAAAGGCTGGCGCAGGCAGAAAGCAAAGAAGCGCGTGAATGGTTATATATCTCAGTTTGCACAAAAGTGCGCTGCGATGGGTAGACGCCATCCTAAGAAGAGTGATGAAAGAGAAGCATGGAGAAAGATGGCGAACAGAATGAAAGATGAAACAGCTGCAATAAATGAAGCTCGTGAGAAAGCGCGGGATGATCTCGAATGGTGCTAATGTAATAATGATCCAGTTTTTAGGGAGGATTTGTACTCCCTAATTACTATTATATGTAGTGTTGTTTGTTACCTTAAGCAGGAGTTGTAACAAGCAGAGGTGTAATATATACTATAAACTCCTACTAAACTAAGACGGTGGTTCTATAGCACAGCCCTCTACTGGATTTAAGATCCGATAAGGCAGAACTGAACCAAGTATTCTGTTGGCAGATAGAATGCTTGACTAATGTGTAATATACGATTAACGCCTGCCAAGCGTTGAAAGTATGCAGTGCAATTCTGTACTCAAATGCGAACAGCAGAGAGGCTTGCCTTAATGTGACTGAAGACTCAACCTGGGTCAAATCTGATCTATAGATACTGGGGTTCTCCAACCCGAAGGTACAGTACTATAGAAATATTGTTGTCTGCTTTGTTGTTCATTTGTTTTACCTTTACAAGAAACTAACCTTGACGTGGTGTAAGGGCTTTAAACTAATAGTTTCAATTTATTTTCTAACAAAATACTTAAAAGGAGTAAGTATGAGTAAGAATAGCTTTACTTATGGTAATTCAGATGTAATGAAGGTTACACATAAGTTGATCAATAAAGTTAATGTCTCAATTTCTAAGGAAAAGATAAGGGATTTATCATGACATTAACTTTTCTCCAAGTATTATGGACTGTTGTTATAATTGTATTATATGCATCAGCTGTTATAGGTGTTGTTACATTTATAAAAGATTTCATAAGAAAGGAATTATAACCTTTTGAGGTGTTTAACCTACAAGTCCTAGCAATTTTCACCGATTGATTAATTTTCTTTCGTTGTTTATGTTTTATTTTTCATACTGCTATGTTAGTTGACAATTAAACACCTCAAATATTTTAATAACAACAAAAGGATATAAATATGTGGCTAGAAATAGATGGTGTTTTATTATTAAACCTATTAAATATCTCTTCTATGAGATGGGATGATAGTTATGATCGTGTAATATGTACTATAATACATAAAAGTGGTACTACAGATCATTATACTTATGATGGTGATAACTATAGTGCTAGGTATGAAGAGGATAGAGCAATGGTTAAAAGAGCTATTGAAAAAATAGCTTTATCAGTTGAATACAAATCAGAAAGAATGTTAAATAAATTATAAAGTGAAAACTTCACCTTCATATTTTTTTTGATATAGTGGTAGCGATAGTCATAACATTGACTGAGATATTCTAATCGCTGACATAGGGTGCCTAAGTTTATGCTTGTCCAATTATCTAGACTTGTAAAGATAATTAACGTGTCTTTTCCGAAGGTTTATGAAAACCAAAATTTGGAGGAGATGTAAAGTGGCTGTACGACTAGGGGCGGACTCGGGTGAGATGAAGTAGCTACCACTTATCTTTTGATTTCTTGATAGTTTGGAGTCTGTCCATAGCTGAGGCGAATTAAAACTCCAATCATTTTTTATATTTAATAATTATGTTTCGGTAGACAATCTTTGATCGAGAAAGTATACTGATTTATGATAATCCCTAGAGTTATGACTTAACTTACGAAGTGGTCAGCTAGGGTTACTGAACAAGTTCTTTAAGGACTTGCACATTGTATGCGAATATGAGCAATGTGGGTATAAAACCTGAAGTAAACGTGTGTGACTATAAACGAAGAGCTTCGTTAAGGTTATCAAATGCTTAATAGGGGAAAGTTATCCTCTGAATAAAGCAAATGCATGAAACTAATAACTAAAGACTAAGTAATTGGTCATAGTTATAATACCAATGTGAATTAACAATTCATGAGGTATAGGTTGTATGATGGTGACATCAGATTGCTGGTAATCTCGACCCGAAAGGGCACAAACCAAAATAACCACACATTATAGGGTAATCGCTGAAAACTGCGTACTTTGAATCCTATTTGATACATATTATTAATGTGACTGCTGCTGACTGTAACTGGTTGATTTTCTACTTATCAACATATTATGGTGGTGGTGGCAGTCACAAATTTTTCTTTAACAAATGGAGGGAAAATGGTAGCGATAATAAAAGATATTGGCAATAAAATAGTCAATAAATTTAAAACCGAAACTGAATCTGAAGAATTAAAAGCTAAGGTAGATGAGACGCCTGAAGTTAAATATTCTTTTGAAAGAACAAATGATAAGATCTTGCTTAGACATAGTTATCCCAAAACTTTTACTAAAAGAACTCTTAGAGAGCTTAAAAAGGGAAAAGCTAAAGTAAGTTTATAAACCATAGCTGATCAGTTTTTGTTACATAATATAGGACTCCGCATTGTCCTAATTCCACCTGGTTCAGACTGATCTTTGTATGTATCTGTATGTGGATATAATTACAGAGGAAATATCATTCTCAGGTTATGTTATGTAGTTTTCTGATCAGCTTTTTTAAAGGGGAGTGATTTATATCATGGTATGTATTCATAATGATAGGTATGATTAGTTAGTGGTTCAGCTAATCAAACTCCTTTGGTCATTCCCCTTAAAGATTTTTTAAACAAAAAGCGGAGGAAAATGTATGTTAGATCCTACAATCATACGAACCAAGACAGCAAGGAAGCTGTTAATGCTCTTAACTGAGTGTAAAAAATACTTACTATATATACAGGATGTTGATACTAAAGAAGTTGATGATCTTTTATATGAAATAAAAAAAGCTGAAAAAGTTCATAAAGAAGAGATGGAAAGAGTTGGATATAGAAAGTATACTGGTGATGAATAATGGAATCGTCAAATATTGTTTTAATACTAGTTGTTATCTTTTCTATAGTTATAAACATAGAGAAGAAAATAATTATTAAAGATCTTAATGAAGATGTTGATTTAAGAGACTCTAAAATAATTTCTTTAAGAGAAAGATTATCTGAAGAAAAAGAAAATACTTATAGAGTTAAACATTTTAATAGGATTCTTGAAGGTCAATTAAAGAAAATTAGTAAGGAGGTTGAATCTTATGAAAGAAAAAATGAATATAACTGATTATAATAAAGGTTATCCTATCTTTACAGGATTGTTTTTAGTTACCCCTGTGTTAAGAGGTAATAATATGCAATGGAAGATGAGTAAATTTCATGTTATTTATCATTTCAATCCTGGTGATCCAAGATTTCCCGAAGATGTATTAGAAGGTGATTTTGGTAAAATAAAACATATTGGAATATATGAAGATGATGATATACTAGCCTCAAGAGTATATGTTGGTACTATGACTGATAAGATATATAGACATCAATATAATTCACCAACACCTCTTCATATAACTTGGGACTCTGGAAAGGTAGCACCTATGCAATCTGGACATCGTTTACAAAGATTATTTGAAGAAAGTATACCTGATGATGGAATGACAACTGTAAATCATAGAGATAGAATAGACGGGAAAGATTTAAGAGTTAAATACCATGCGATTAATCATATCTATAGATCTTATTTAGGTATGGAAATGCGTAAAGAAAATGACGGATCAAGAGAATTAAAGATGGAAAAGATCTTTGAAGAATTGGAACCAATGGGTATTTGGCATACGATGAGAAATGTTGATAGTCCTGATAGTGAAGATATTGAAATTACCCTCTAAGGATAAGAATTGGGTAGTGAGCCACTCACTTAATGGTGGAACGTAATATATAGGGGAAGCACCTGTACGCTTTTGAGTTCTAACTCATGAGTTCTAAGCGGTAATATGAACTCAAACATTCTTTAACAATAAAAAATAGGAGGGCAACATGCCTAAAATATTTTTCTGTGGAGAATCGGCTAGCTTTAATGAGACTGATGTCAATGCAACCACTGTTGGTGAATTGCGTGAAGAGCTCAGTCTAGAAGGCGACACCATAAACGTGAATCGTACTATAGCAAATGATGATCATGGTCTTCGTGATGATGATCGTGTAGCTGCTGTTAAGAGCAATAAAAAAGGTGGCAACGCTAAGTAATATTGCGAATCTTTATCGGTTCCGTTACCGCAAGCTTGAGGGGTGATGTGTTTACATATTGCTCCTCTTGCTAATGTCATAAATAATTTAAAATAGGAGTAATCATGGATTTACTTAACAAAAATGATATAATTAATTTTATGAATGGTTTTGATTTTTCATTACTTCCTGTAGGCCCACAAGCTGATGTTATAACAAAACTTGAAGATTTAAATAATTCTTTACCTTATGAGTTTACCGACTCATATATAAGAAATAAAAGAAAATATCCAAATATAGAATTCTCTGTAACAAAGAAATTTAATTGGAGTAGAGGAACGATAGCAAAAACAAAATTTGTAAAAGATGTCTTTGATGGGATAGACACACCTCATAGAAGTTTAGGTGCAATTACTAATTTATGGGAAAGGCCAGAAAACAGAAGACATCAATATGGTTCTAAGCAGTTTAAAGATAAAATATATGATCTAGAAAGAACTTTAAAAAGAAAAAGATGGAATAATGCTATATGGTTAGATGATTCAGATGAATTAGAAGCATTAATTGGTGTTGTAAAAGAAAATATTGTTAATTCTTTTATAGAATTTAAAAACTATGTTGAAACAACTCCTGGTATTGATAGTAAATGTCATTTAGAATATGAAAACGTTACATTTGATAACTCTCACGATTTATTCAATAGACGAATTCAAGAAATGTGGAAATTAGATAATAATGATTCATATATATTATTTTCTAAATACAATGGATCTAATAACCAAGAAGTATTAGATGCAAGTCGTATATATATACTTCATCAATTTCCAGATACTTTATTAAATGTCTTTCATGGAGATGAGACAACTCAGCCTATGTTAAAAGTTCCAATAGGTAAAGTTATTATAACTTATGAATTAGATGTAAAAACTCTGATTAATTATGCCCTTGGAAATACAAAAATATCAAGTAGAAGATGGCATACTGGTAATAGGTTTGTAAAAGCTTATCATAGACCTATATATAATGGATTAAAGCATCCATTTATAAATGTAAGTCAAGGTATGGGTGGAAATAGCACTGCTAATCACATTAAGATATTACTTGAAGATTGTAAAATAACTTATGACAATGCTGCAAATAATTGTGCTGGAAATATTGATTTTGTAAAATATATAAAGAAGTTATCATTTACTAGTTGGGCTGAAGATATGTATGCATGGTCAACAACTTATAGAGTTGGGACTACACATCCTTTAAATAATTTAAGTCGTACTTATTATGGACATCCTAAAAAGATAGATCCAAATATGAAAGACGTTTATTTAGAAACTCAAGGTTTTGATAGTAGAAGTTGCTTTGATAATCTTAGAGGTACATTAGCTCATAGTGGATATGGATTGATTAAGAATGGTGGAAAAACTAACATTCCTTATATATGTCAAAATTATTGTTTTGAAGATATTAGGAAAAAATGTAACGGATTTAAGAGAGTATCTAAGGAATTGCAGATAGAAGAAGTTCGTGAATTATTTACAAATAAAGACCCTCTTTATCTAGATAGTTTTTTAACAGTAGAACCCCCATCACAAAGTGCACTTAATGGACTTGATGTGGTAATTCCTTTATCTGAAGAGGAACATACACTGGAAAGAGATATGATAAATTGGCTCACAACACATAACAATTAGGAGAATAAATGTTTTACATTACTAAACAAGCGTGGAAAAAGGTTATAGATTATGCCCGAGCATCTTATGACAAATTTTCTGCAGAAATCGGTGGCTTTATGATTATGAAGAAAGATAAAGATGGTGATTATATAATATCAGAACCTGAGATATTAAAACAGGTTGTAACTGGTGGTACTACTGAGATGGATAAAGAAGAAGTTTCTGATTATTACATAAAAGCAGCTGAAAAACACGGAAATGATATTAGATTTATATGGTGGCATTCTCATGCTAATATGAAAGCATTCTGGTCTGGAACTGATACAAGTACAATGGAAGAATATAAAGGTAGCGATTGGGCTGCGTTTCTTGTTGTAAATATAAAAGGTGAACACAAATTTAGTGTAAAAATGTGGAATCCTATTGATGTTCTTGAAGATGTTGAATTGAATATATTAGGAATGAAAACAGTTCCAAAGTCAATTACGAATGAAGTTGAAAAATTATGTTCAAAACCAAAAATTACAGCTTCAGTACATCGTGGTTATGGTGGATACAATGGAAATCAACTTCCTTTGTATAATGGCGTTTCTGGATGGAGTATAGAAGACCAAGCGGAACTAGAAGCATATAATGGAAGCTATGGTTTACATAAAGAACCTAATACCGATAATTTATCTTTTAAAGATAAAGTTTTATTAAAAGAAATGATTGATAATATTGATGATGTTAATGAATATTATAGCGATGGGAAAATAGAATATAAAAATTGGTTAAAAACTGTTAAATCATTCAATAAAGTTCTTAAAGGAAAGAATGTATCTTTTGATATGAAAGAACTTACAAAGAACGAACTTGACAGTCATGTTGGTGAATATACTATGTATGATAGTGAAAATTTCGTAAATTACGGGGGGAACAATGAGTCGAACATCAAGGTTTAGTGATATTATTAACAGCTTTGATAAGTTCCACTTTCACATACTGGGTTGCGGGGCTATAGGTAGTTCCGCAGCTATCCAGTTAGCTAGATCTGGTGCTGAAAAATTTACTCTTTATGATTATGATAAAGTTTCTGATGCTAATGTCGGAGTTAGTCAGTACAATATGCCAGATATAGGTAAACATAAGGTTGATGTTTTAGAAAGATACTTAAAAGAGATATGTGACGATCCGATAGTCTTCTCAAGTAAAGATAAATTCGATAAATATTATCCTCATGGTAATGATATTGTGGTTCTTGGATTCGATAATATGTCCAGTAGACTGCAAGCTGTGGAAATAGCCTGTAGTGTTAAAAAACTTAAGCCTATTATATTAATAGATGGTAGGATGGGAGCACAAACTTATCAACAATATGCATTTAAAAAACCAAATGTTTCTAAATATCAGAAATATTGGTATAGTGATGATGAAGGCAGTGAAGAGCCTTGCACAGCTAAAGCTACAAGTTATTGTAGTAATATGGCTGGATCATTTATTACAAATGCTATTGCTAAGATAGTTAGTGAACAACCATTTGAAAATGAAATACTGTTTCACTTCCCTTCTATGACTTTAATGGCTAAATAACTGTAATGGGAGTTATTCATTTAGCTCCCTTTACACAAACAAAAGGAAAAATAGATGAAATGTCTTATGTTCGATTTTGAACGTGGTTCACAATCAATAGGTAGTCCAAATTCAATACAAAAATTATTTGGATTTCCTGTATTAGCTCCTACAACATTTGAACAATTTAAAAAAGTAATATCTGATTTATATACTGTACAAAAGTCTATAAAGAAAGTAAAGATTGGAACTTTAGAGATTGATCAAGAGGTTTTAGAGACTATGCCTAAAGATGGCACAAAAATAGATGCTTTAATACTAGATACATTTAGCGAATTATCTAAAAAGTATCAGAGGAGTCTTGTTAATAAAGATGGCAGAATGAAGATGCAAGATTGGGGAAAGCTAAAGAATACTTTAGATATGTTATTAGAATTCATAACTAGAATACCTGGTGTATTAGTAATGAATGTACATAGCAAATTAAAAGAATTCGATGACGGAACTTCTAAAGTCCTTCCATATATAGATGGTAGCACTAAAGAAGATATAAGCAAATGGTTTGATTTTGTATTCTATACAAGAACAATAAATGCTCCTAGTGGAGATTCAAAATATGTTTGGCAAACAAGACATACTGAAAAGTATGATCATGCTAAAGATAGGACAAATCTTTTACCAAGTGAAATGCCTCAAGATTTTCAAATGGTATTAGAAGCGTCAAAAAAGAAAGGCTTTGAGTCGTGTAAAATACTGATCATAGGTAGCCCTGGATCGGGAAAGACTTGGAGTTTGAAAACCTTAGTTAACAAAAAGGATAAATAATGGCTATAAGAACAACAGGAATGGGCGGTAGCAGCCTATGGACACATGGTTGGCATTTGGTAACATTAAAAGATGCTAAATATGGTGTCTATAATGGTGATACTAAATACATTGATGCTAATTTTGAAGAATACCCAGATAATACTAATCTTCGTGTTTACGAAGCTAAGTCTAAAACTGGTGAAGAGTTTGCTATTGCAAAACTATTCAGATTAGCTAATGCTGGTATTATTGGTGAAGTTCAAGATACAGCTGGAAAGAAATTGCTTCAGTTTGATGATGAAGCTTCAAATCTTAATGGAAAACAAATTCATGTCTTTCTATATAAGAATGAAGATGGTTTCTTTCAAGTGTTGAATAGAATTGCTCCAGTAGCTCAGGAAGGTGAAGTAATATCATTTAATGATAATGATGTTTCTTATTGGCAACTTGCCGCTGAAAAATACTATGAAGAATATAAAAAACCTTCAGAGTCCAGTGACGATATGCTAAGTATGGATATAGAAGATATTGCTAAAGCTTTAGATTCAGATAATGGAACTGAAAAAGTAGCAACTGAAACTGTAGAAAGTACAGATACACCGTTCTAATCTAATGTAATGTAATAATAGGGCTACACCAGTAAAAAGTCTTAACCATCATAATGGCGACTCTTCTTTTATCAAAGTATACACTCACTGATAATTGCGTCGATGGATATAAGGCTCTCCATATGTAGCCCTATTTATTAGGAGTTTTTATGAAAATACTTGGTTCTAAAGCGCTAAAAGTAAGTGTTAAAACTTTATTATTAGCCAATTCCCATCTTAGAGATAGCGATGTTAAACTTGTTGCTAATATATGGTGGGAATATTTAAAAGATGACCTTGATAATATGTCTGCTTTTGATTTACTTAAGAAACTATCTAATAGTGAATTACCATCATCAGAAGCTATAACTAGATGCAGAAGAAAACTTCAAGAAATAGACCCTACTTTAAGAGGTGTTCTTTGGTACAAGAGACATAAACTGCAAGAACAGGTAAAGATGGAATTAAAGGAAATAAAATGATAAGAGAATTTGCCTTATCGCTATCTAATCGTCATCATTTTCATGAAAGCAATAAAATGTCAAAACTTGAAGGTACTCCTCAAGATACATTTATGTCTTTATGGGAATATGATGAGTATGTAGTAGAGTATGTAAAAAAGAAAAAGAAATTAGCTGGATTTGATGGGCTTATATATATGCCTGATGAATTGATTTTAGATGTTGATGGTGAAACTATTAAGAAAGCTAAAGAAAAAGCTGATTTGTTGATTAAACTATTAGATAAACTGAATATACCTTCTCAAGTATATTTTAGTGGTAGAGGATTTCATGTAAATATTCCTTCATCTGCTTTTAAATGGCAGCCTGATAAAAATCTACATCTAAAAGTTAAAGATAGACTTAATGCTGCTGGTATATATAAATACGCTGATCCTTCTGTTACTGATAAGATAAGACTCATTAGAATACCTAATACATTAAATAGTAAATCTAAAAAGTGGAAAATACCTCTTACTGATAAAGAGTTTAACTCGCCTAATATAGTTAAACATCTGGAAACTGTTAAAAATCCACCAAGAAGAAACTTTAAATACAAACAATTAAATTGTGATCCTGTATTTGATGTCTTGGAAAGGATAAAAGAAAAAAAGACTGAACCAATTACGACTGAATTAGGAAACGAACCAGACCCAACTCATTATACCTGTATTCAATTAATGATGAAAGGTGTTAATCAAGGAAGCAGACACATGACTGCGTTAAGACTTGGTTCTCATTTGAGATGGCGATACCCTGAAGCTGTAGTTCGTTTAATAATGGAAGACTGGCGACAACGTGTTGATAAATACGGTACTCCATTTACAAAAGATGAATTAGATAAGATAATTACATCTTGTTATACTGCTAATGAAGGTAGTGGTTATAATTATGGATGTGGAGATCCAGTTAAGGATTCTTTGTGTCAACAAACATGTTTCTTATATAAATCTAAAAAGAATCAATCTATGATGGATGCAACTGCGATGGAAAATGTCTTAATAGATTTCTATACAAGCAATATAAAGCCTATAGATCTTAAAAACATTTACCAACAATCAGACGGTTTTCCTATCTACCCTGGTGAAGTAGTGTTAATTCAAGCTCCACCGAAGAGTATGAAAACTATGTTGCTTTTAAATTGGATAAATTCATTTAAGAAGAGTACTTATATGATGGAATTAGAGATGTCACCAAGACAGATAATGTCAAGATTGATAATGATTGAAAAAGGATGGGAAGAAGAAGACTTGAAGACTCATTATTCAAAAAATAAGAATGGACTTGATGTTAATTTTGACTGGTTAAATGTTGATTATAATTCTTGTTATCCTTATGAGATAGAGAAGAGAGTGGCTATGCTATCTAATAAACCAGAAATAGTTGTTGTTGATCATTTAGGACTGCTTAGAAGTCGAATGAGAGATAATAATATGAAAGTTGAAGAAGCATCTCAGTCTCTTACTGAATTAGCAGTTCAACAAAACTTAATAGTCTTTGTTATAAGTGAAATAACTAAAAGTGCATTTCATGAAGGTATGAATGTAGCTTCATCTAAAGGTTCTTTTAGAGTTGCTTATAATGTTAATAAAGTATTATCACTACATCCATTATATGATGTTAATGATAAGAAAGCTATTAAAGGACTTAAATTGGAAAGCACTGCTAATAGAGAAAAAGAAACATTAAATGTTGATTTAACACTAAATGGTGTAAAATTAATAGGATAATCTAGAGTTGTGGGCTTCACCCAAAGCCCCTTCTCTTTGAAAGGATATATATGAAAAGATCAATGAATGATATTACTACTGATATAATGACTCAACAAATGAATATGGAAATGGCTCTAGAGCCTGAACAATTCAATATTCAAATACAAGAGTTGTTTACTGAATTATATAGTAAAGAAGATGGTATCTATTGGTTCTATCGTGACAATGAAAAAAAGATGGAAATGATAGATGAGCATATGGCTAAATGTAAAAAGATTAAAAAGATGTTAAATAATTCGAATGAAAGAATGAAGCAACTTGTTATAAATGCACATGAACAAACAGAGTCTATGCCTAAACATTCTGTATTTAATCCATTAAAGATTAGAAAATCATCTGGTTCTGTTGAAATTACTAATGAATCTGAGATACCTAATGAATATTGGATAGAAGTTGTTAGTAAAAAAATAGATAAAAAAAGAATACTGAAAGAATTAAGAGACGGTAATGAAATCCCTGGCGTTAGACTAATTCGTAAAAACTTTATTGGAGGATTTAGATAATGGCAAAAACTTTAAGAGTTCCATGTATTATAATTGAAGATATTGAAGAAGCTGAAGTTATATTAAAAGGCTTATACTCTATGCATCAAAGTGCACTTCAAGATATTCCAGAAAAAAGGGAAAGAATAAAAAATCTGATAGAAGAAGTCAAAAAAATCATAATCATTATGGGTAAAAGATTAGATTAGGTGACATTGGATAATTGTTAAACAACGGTATGACCAACTATGGGATTACTTTATAACAATATGAAATTATATATACATTTCGTCTATTTTGGTTGGCTACTAAAAAGACTAATGTCACCTATAATCATGGGGGGGTTCTCGTTAAGTGATTCCGACAGTCACTCTGAATTAACAGGCGTAAAACCGTGAGCAATCCCCCAAGTTTTTAATAATAGTAGTAATCCTCGGTATTCGGGACTGTGTAAGTCGGACTTATAGTATGGGACTTCATCTATTTGAAAATATATACTACTATAATAATAGGAAATCTAAATAATGAGTGAAAATAATAAGATTATAAAACTTATCGAAGAAAGGCTTCAAGTAGGAAAAAAGGAATATGGTACAGAGCTTAATCCGCTCGACGGAAGAGATTGGATGAAAGAAGCGCTAGAAGAGTTGCTGGATGCTACAGTATATTTAGCAACTAAACTTAGACAACTTAAAAAACTGGAGGAAACAAATGAAAGAAAAGAAAACAACAGTTAAAAAAACACCAAAACCAGATCTTTCTAAAAGAATAGATGAATTAGAAATAATTTGTAATGATTTGGTTAATCAAATAAACAGAGTCAAGTCAAGGCTTGGTTTATGACATGGAATGAAATGCTTTTAGATGTTGAGCATTTAATGAACAGATACAGAGATGCTTTAAAAGAAATAGTTAAAGCTAAACCAACATCTCATCATGTCCAGCACCTTGTAGAAATTGCAGAAGAAGCTTTAGATACAGATGTTGAACCCACAACAGCAGATGAATACAATACTGGCGATGATGTAGAATATAAATGGGTAACACCTCAAGATCCAGGAGACGAAAATGACTCACCCAAGTAAAATAAAAGGGAATACATTTGAAAGAGAATGTGTAAATAAAGCTAAAAAAAGAGGCATAAAAGCTAAAAGAGCTTATGGTTCTAATGGTATGTCGCTTGGATTAGAAGAAGAAGTAGATGCCCTTATTGGATTTTATAAAGTTCAATGTAAAAGAAGAAAAAGAATAGCAAAATGGTTAAAACCCCCAGATTGCTGTGACGTTGCTTTAGTTCGTGAAGATAGAGGAAAAGCTTATATTGTGATGGAATATGATGAATGGTTGGACTTGATTAAAAGAGCTGAATTGTATTTAGGTAAATAGGAGAATACATGCGTATTGGTAATGACTTAATTCATTTTGAATTTGATGATGATTACATATGTTTTCAACTATTTCCATTGTGTTTTTATGTAATGGTAACAAATATGATTATAATAACATTTCATATTTTTTCAATATCGTTTAGTATACATATCACTAAAGACAATAACTTTTTTAATTAAATAGATAAGGGGCAGGATGCATTTCCTTTCTACAATTGTGCGTATCCTGCTCCTGATTCTAGCATTTGATCCAATATTCCAACAGCTTCTTTAACTTGAGGCTCAAGCCCTTTTAGTCTCATCTTGTCTTCTTTTTTCCCAAATATACTTTCATGATATTTTTTAGTCCATTTTCTTGGATACAAAGCAAGCCAATGTCTAACTAAATCCATACCTCTTCCTTCTCTCACAGCTGGCCATGTTTTATTTATAAATCTACCATATTCAGTACTTAATTGATAAGCTTCATATCTAGCAGTTGATTCATCTTTATCGCTATAATCTACATTCCCAAAAACAACTTTATTAAAAGTGCTTGAATCTAAATTAATTATACCGCTACTGATTAATCCATATTTTATGTGACCCGCAGTGGGCCCCAAAACTTCTGCAGATAATCCAAATGTAGGTTTTTTCTTTCCCTTACTATCTATTAAATCTTGTGGGAACTGCATATCAACTCTTGTTTTATCTTGAGCTCCAAAAGCTGAATAGTCAGTTATTACATAATCACTTAATTTAGTCTCACCGCCCATAGTTAAATCACTATGTATTCTATTGACCCTACTAATTGTTTCATTTTCAAATAAATTATTTAGATCTGTATTTAAAAGTATAGATCCTAATTGTAATACTCCATAAACACCTGCATATCTAGCAGCATATAAAACTTCATCAGCATTCATTTGACCAGCTCTTAAAGCTCTACCAGCTCCTTTTAAATTACTCAAATGAGTTTCTGCTAAAGACATTGGATAATGTAATAAATGAAATGCAACTTCACTTATCCCTCCTATAATAGGCCTTTTTACAATTACCTGATCTCCTAATTGATCAACTTGGTATTCGTGACCAGTACCTCTTAATGGTTTTGCTTTAGCATGTGGTGCGTATTCATAAGCAAACCCATTTACCATAGTTAATGCGTGATTATTTGCAAATGCTTCAGCCTTTCGTTGACTATATGATGGGGAACTGTTCATAAGTTGAAAGTATTTATCTGTAAATGCAGTTCTAAACATCCATCTTCTTTGCCAGTTTTCAGTTATCCTATGAAATGTTAATAATTTACCCATTGACCATTGAGCAACTTCGCCTATAGCATCACGCATAGGAGTCCCATTATATTTAATAGATCCTGTAACAGGATTAAATTCTATGTTAGCAGATTCAAAGTCTGCTTTTTTTATTAACCCCTCTGCAAATAGTTCAGATCCAGGATCTACAAATTTATATCCAGCTTTATCTTCAAGTTTATCAAGTATATCTCTAACGCCCATTTCATTATGCCTAATCGCTTTACTTGTATTCATTACAGACATTGGGCCTACATGAGAAAAATAATGAACAGCACTAGCTGCGTTTTTAGCAGCTCCAGTTATATTGAATCCCATTGTTCTTGCTGTTTGAAATGCGTTTACATAATAAACCATATTATTTACCCAATCTGGTCTTGATTTTGAACCTTCTGTAAAAACAGCATATTCTTCAACCATAAACTTTTTCAATCCCTTTATAAACTTTGTATTATTTGTTTTAGGTAACTGTTCAAGGCCTTTCATCAAAGCCTCTTGAGCATGAACA
>Ga0080013_1003923_pt1 | contig 15072 bp, 15 predicted proteins | sample ETNvirenome_6_85_FD_69236 | JGI IMG/M metagenome (GOLD analysis project Ga0080013, IMG submission 69236) | Marine viral communities from the Pacific Ocean - ETNP_6_85 (SPADES assembly) (version 2) | ecosystem: Environmental > Aquatic > Marine > Oceanic | place: Pacific Ocean | collected 2013-06-19
GGAATGAGACCTCCAAAAAGTTAAAATATGGATAACATTCAACTTCTTTGTACTTTCACTACTAAAAAAAATTTAGAAAAAACTGTATTAGAAATTACAAATAATTATGAAATTGCCTTTGATAAAATATATGTGTTACAAAATGAAAATTATATAAAAGAATTGATATGTACATATAACATTTATACTGAAAAAGTTATATATTATGATAATGTAAAAAATACAATTTTAATACATAGAAAAAAACATACTAATTCTCTTTATACAATAAATGCAATGAATATGATAATTAAAGAAATGAACAACGGAGTATTAGACAATAAAATGGTTGTTCCTTGGAACAATTATAGCAACATGTTATTAACAACAGATGGAGAAACATTAAAAAAATTATCAACTAGAATTTTTAAAATAATTTCGTTATAAAACAAACATAGGAGACTGGTTATGGCAAAGAAAAAACAATCAACATTATACTTTTTTTATACAATTGGCTGTGCATTTTGCAAAAGGGTAATGCCTTTCGTAGATGAACTAATTAGTGAAGGTGTTGAAATTCTAAAACTAGATTTAGCTGAAGAAGATAATAAAAATCTTGAAAAAGAAATCAAAAAGAAATTTGACATTAAATGTGGAACCCCTTTATTTGTTGATGCTAAAACAGGTAATTATTTTTGTGGTTTTAGAGAAAAAGATATAATTAAAAAGTGGTCTGAAGGAGAGAAAATTCCCGAACCACCAAGACCAACTGGACCAGCACCAAAAGTTCCATTTCAAGATGCAACACAAGAAGAGCTCAAAAAATGGAAAAAAGAATATAATGAATGGACAGAAAAAAATTCAAAATTATCTAATATAAAAACGGCAAGTGAATTATTAAAAATGCCTCGACCAAAATCTGATCCACCAAGACCTCCAATGGGAAATCAAAGCCCTGAACAATTGAAGAAATGGAAAGAAGAGTATGAGAAATGGCATAAAGAAAATCAACATTTACCAAATCTTTTACCACCAGATGAAATTATGAAAAGAATTGAAATGATGAAAAATAGACAACAGGGAGCTCAACCCGGATCTCCACAAGTTAGTCCAAATATTGAAAAACGATTAACAGCAATAGAGAATAATCTTAATAAGTTAATAAGACATTTGGGAGTAAAATAAGTCAATTTAAATTCAAACCAAAACCAACAGTAGAAAGAGAAGCTACTGAAAAGGAAATGGAGTGTATTGAGAAAACTGAGACAATGATTTTTCAAGAAAAAGTACTTCCTCCCGTTCCACAAATGGTAAGAAGTTTAGCAATTGAACATTGGCGTTCCTTAAAAGCTTTTATTAAAGGTAAACAAGTAATTGCTTCACAAGAGGAAGCAGAGAGAAGGTTTGAAATATGCAAAAATTGTCCAGAGTTATTATACGATGAGACAAATCCAGATACTGGAAAAAGAGATGGGCGCTGTCCACTCTGTGGTTGTTTTATGAATGTAAAAGTTCATTATGCAACAGCAGAATGCCCATTAGAAAAATGGACAAAAGAGTGTGATCACCAATGTGATTGTACTTGCAGAGAATGTTAATAATTTTTATTTACATTTATTCTGAAAAAATGTTATATTAAATAGTGAACCTAAACAATAAAACAGGAGGATAAAACCTAATGGATATTAACGCAATCAAATCACGTTTGACTCAATTACAGTCACAAACATCAACAGCCGACTCGTTCTGGAAACCAGATCCCGGCAAAACTCAAATCCGAATTGTTCCATACAAATTCAATAAAGATAATCCATTTTGTGAATTATATTTTCATTATGGATTGGGACAAAATAAAACACTTTTGTCACCAGTTTCTTTTGGGCGTCCAGATCCAGTTAATGAATTTGCAATGAAACTAAAATCAACTGGTGATAAAGATGAATGGTTACAAGGTCGAAAAATTGAACCAAAAATGAGAACCTATGTACCTGTCATTGCCCGAGGTAAAGAAGATGAAGGTGTAAAGTTTTGGGGTTTTGGAAAAACAGTATATCAAGAATTACTTGGATTTATAGCAGATCCAGATTATGGTGATATTACTGATCCAATGACTGGACGCGATATTGTTGTTGAGCGCCAAACACCGGCAGAAGCAGGTAATCAATATGGTAAAACAACAATTCGAGTAAAACCAATGCAAACGCAAATCACAGAAGATGCTAATTTACTTGAAAAGATTTTGGAAGATCAAAAAGATATCAACGAAATCTATACCGAACCATCTTATGATAATCTTAAAGAAGCACTTCAAAATTATCTAAATCCGACAGAAGAAGATACTGATAGTGGTGAGAAAAACAATACCCAAGTGACAAATGGTGTTGAAACCACATCGAATGTAAACGACGCGTTCGATAAACTTTTCGACGAAGATTAAGATAAACAGATAAGCAGAAATCGGGAGCTGATTATTTTCGGCTCCCTCTTTCATAATTGGAGGTTATAGAGATGACAGATAAAGATAATTTAGCGCAAGTCATTGCAGGAGAATTAAACAAACAATTCAAACATCAGCAAGTTGCATATTTTTTGACGGAAAATGATAACCCAACTGATGTAAAAGAATGGATCCATTCAGGTTCAACAATTCTTGATTTAGCAATTTCTAATAAGCCAAATGGTGGTTTTGCTGTTGGTAAAATTGTTGAACTGAATGGACTTGAAGGTTCTGGAAAATCATTAATTGGGGCACATGCTCTTGTTTCTACACAAAAGAAAAATGGAGTAGCTGTTTATGTTGATACAGAAAGTGCTGTTTCACCAGAATTTTTAGAAGCAATTGGAGTAGATACTTCAAAGATGTTATATGTTCATCTAGAAACAGTTGAAGAAATTTTCGAAACTATTGAAACGATTGTTACAAAAATTAGAGAATCAGATAAAGATAAACTTGTTACGATTCTTGTAGATTCTTTGGCAGCAGCATCAACAGAAGTAGAAATGGATTCTGATTTTAATAAGGACGGTTGGGCAACAAGTAAGGCAATCATAATTAGTAAAGCACTGAGAAAAATTACTCAAATGATTGCAAGACAACAAATTTGTTTAATTTTTACTAATCAGTTAAGACAGAAGCTTGGTGTGACTTTTGGTGATCCTTGGACTACATCGGGTGGAAAGGCACTACCATTTCACGCATCAACAAGAATTCGTTTAAAAAATGCAGGTCAAATCAAAGATAAATCAAACAATACAATAGGTATCAAAATGAAGGCTCAGGTCATTAAAAACAGACTTGGACCACCAATGAGAACAGCAGGTTTTTCTTTATATTTTGATAAAGGAATTGATGATGCTGGAAGTTGGTTACAAGTAATGAAAGATCATAAATTAGTTAAACAGAGTGGAGCTTGGTATACATTAATTAGAGAAGATACTGGAGAAGAAATCAAATTTCAATCAAAAGTTTGGAGTGAAAAACTTGAAACAGTAGACGGATTAAAAGATTATTGTTATGAAAAAATTTGTAAAGCCTATATTCTAAAATACGATTCGGGTAACTTGGGAATTGATGATGTTCGGGAGATCGAAGAAGTTGTAGATGAATTATAAAGTTGATCAATCTCGACTTTTAGAAGTTTTTTCACAAGTAGAAAACGAAAAGAGAGAAGAACTAACTCTTAATAGTAAGGTATTGATTATTGATGGGTTAAACTCATTCTTACGAGGTTATGCTGCCAACTCAGCACTTAATGACAACGGTCAACATTTTGGTGGTGTGGTGGGTTTTCTTCAAACAATTAAATATGCAATTGCTAGAATTAAACCTACTCGTTGTATCATTACTTTTGATGGAAAAGGTGGTTCTAAGAAAAGACGAAAAATTTATCCAGAATATAAACAAGGTAGAAAAGTAAAGAGAAGATTCAATAGAAACGTAAATGTTCCGAATATAAATGAGGAACAATCAATGATATTCCAATTGCAGAGACTGGTAAATTATTTAGAACAATTACCAGTTACAATTATTTCAGTTGATAATATTGAGGCTGATGACACCATTGCTTATATTACTAAACAGATTTTAACAGATAGTAAAATTATAATAATGAGTACAGACCAAGATTTTTTACAATTAGTAGATGAAAGAATTTCAGTTTGGAGTCCAACAAAAAAAACCCTATTTAACGAAGATAGGTTTGAAAATGATTTTGGATTACCCTCAAAAAATTACTTAACAGCGAAAGTATTAACGGGGGACAAATCAGATTCTATCAATGGTGTAAATGGAGCAGGATTAAAAAGTATCATTAAATATATCTCTCCAATTTCACAAAATAAAGAGTTTAATGTAAAGCATCTATTAGAGTTCGTAGAAAATGATAAAAGTGAAAAAAAGCTTATTGAGAATATCAAAAATAGTGTTAATTTAATTAAACGGAATTATCTATTGATGCAATTACAAAATGTAGATATTCCTGGTCACACTAAGCTTAAAATTCAAGAGGGAGTTCGTAAAGACATTCCACAATTAGTAAAGCATCAATTTTTAGTATTATTTATTCAAGATAAAATACAGGGACAAATTAAAGATGTAGAAGGATGGTTAAAGGAGTTTATTAGATTAGATATGTTTAGGAAGGCAGAAAAGAATTGATTAAAAAAATATCAGAATATGGATATAATTTTCAAATTAAATTACTGGTTGGTTTTTTAACCGACTCGACATTTATTGAACAGATTCATGATATTTTAGATGACCGTTATTTTGAAAGTGATTCAATTCGCTGGATCACGAGACAATGTAAGGAATACTTCTTAGAATATCGTATGCCAATTACAATGGATGTTTTCAAGGTGAAGATGAAGGAAGTTGAAAATGATATTCTGAAAACAACAGTAAAGTCCGACTTAAAAGAAGTTTATAAAAATCTTGAAGCAACAGATTTAGAATATGTCAAAGATCAGTCGGTTAATTTCTTTCGTAATCAAGCATTAAAAAATGCAATTGTTCAATCAGTAGAAATTTTAGAATCCAGTGGTGATTTTGACGAAATTAAAAAATTAATTGATGAGGCAAGTAGAGCAGGAATTAAAAGAGATTTAGGGCATGAATATTTTGATATGATAGAAGCAAGATACGAGCAGATGTCCAGAGACACAATTGAAACACCTTGGGCAGTAATTAATGATTTGACACAAGGTGGATTAGGTGCAGGAGAACTAGGAGTTGTTACAAGTCCAGCTGGAGGGGGAAAAAGCTGGATTCTTTCTTCAATCGGAGCAGCTGCATTAAAAAATGGTAACAATGTTATTCACTATTCATTAGAATTGAATGAATCATATTGTGGTTTAAGATATGACAGTATCTTTTCAGGAATTGCAAATCAAAATCTCAAATATCATAAAGAAGATGTTAAAGAAAGACTTGGAGAATTAAAAGAAAAAAAAGCTGGCCAATTAACTATTAAAGAATTTCCAACAAAGACAGCAACAATTCAAACACTAATGGCACATGTTCAAAGAATGAAATCAATGGGAGAAAGTGTTGATTTCATGGTAGTTGATTATGCTGATATTTTAAAAGATCAAAATAAATTTACAAAAGAAGTAAGACATGCTCTTGGTAACATTTATGAAGATTTAAGAGGATTGGCAGGGGAATTAAAAATACCAATTTGGACTGCAAGTCAAAGTGGAAGAGCAGCATTAGAAGACGATGTAATTGAGGCAGGAAGAATTTCAGAATCGTATCAAAAAATAATGATTGCTGATTTTGTATTATCTCTATCCCGAAAGATAGAAGATAAAGTTGCACATACAGGAAGATTTCATGTTATCAAAAATAGATTTGGACCAGATGGTTTAACTTTTCCAGCAAAGGTTGATACAAATACAGGTACAATTGATATTTATGAAAGCAACACAGTTGGTGGGCAAGAATTACAAAATAAAATGAATAACAGAGATAAAATTACAAAAAAGATTTTATCCGACAAATATAATATTTTAATGGACTAAGAGCCAGGGAGATAATTATGAAGCAGACTGAATTTTCAAAAGAAATTATGTTAGCACGATATGCTTTTTCAGGGGAAACAACTTGGGAAGAAATAGCAAAAAGAGTTTCATCACATATTGCAAAAGTAGAAGCTAATGGAGAAATTATCGAGTGGAAAAAGAAATTTTATGAGATTATTGAAAGTGGAGATTTTATTCCTGGTGGGAGAATTTTATATGGATCTGGCCGTAGAGACGGAAGTCTGTTGAATTGTTTTGCATTAGGAGTAGAGGATAATAGATATTCAATTGCCAAATTGGCCTATGACATGTATCTCATTTCAGTAGCTGGTGGCGGTGTTGGTTATAATGTTAGTAAGATTAGACCAAAAGGTGATCCAATTCAAGGTATTGATGGTTCGGCTCCTGGTGTAATTTCAGAAATGAAAAAGATTGATTCTATAGGTAAGCAAGTAAGAAGTGGTGGTGGTCGAAGAACAGCATTACTTTCTTTATTGTCCATTACACACCCTGATGTTTTAGAATATATTAATGTGAAAGTAAAAATGGGTGAATTAGTAAATCACAATATTTCTGTTGCTGTTACAAAAGATTTTATTAAAGCAGTAAAGAAGAATAAGCCTTGGAAATTTTATTTTAATAATCGCGAATATAAATTATGGAAATTCTTACGGACAAATCCGGATGGAAGAAGAAAAGAGGAAGAAGTTATTATTCCCGGTGTATCAGAGAAAAAAGCCATTATTACGGCAAAGACTTATTATAAATCTCATTTTAATGATGATTTTAAATTTATTGAAGAAACGAAATCGATGGCAAAAGATTTATGGCATACAATCATTTCTAATAATATTAAATCTGGAGAGCCCGGTTTTATTTTTGTTGATAACATTGAAGAAAATTTTAATGCAAATTATTTTGAAGATTTTACCTCCACCAACCCATGCGGAGAAATTCCTTTACCATCTTACGGAAATTGTTGTTTGGGTTCAATTAATGTGAATAATTTTTATGATGAAAAAAAGAATGATGTAAATTGGTCAAAATTGGCAAAAACAATTCATAAAGCAGTTAGATTTTTAGACAATGTTTTGACGGCAAATATTTATCCAATACCGGAGACAAAAGAAGCATCTGATCAAAGTCGTAGAATTGGATTAGGTGTGATGGGACTACATTATTTGCTCATTAAATTAGGTTTCAAGTATGGTCATAAGAAATCATTAGAATTCATTGAACGATTTTTTACAACAATGAGAAATGAAACGTATGAAGCTTCTATTGAAATTGCAAAAGAAAAAGGTATTTTTCCGGGATTTAATAGAGAAGAATTTTTAGAGCAACCTAATATTAAAAAATTACCAACTCGTTTGAAAAGAAAAATCAAAAAGTATGGAATTAGGAATGTTTCACTAAGCACAATTCCTCCCACAGGAACTACCAGTATGGTTGCAGGAGTTTCGTCTGGTTTAGAACCAATCTTCGCACCACTCTACAAACGGAAATATAAAATAGGTAATGTAATTCATGAAGAACTGGTAATGGACTCGATGTTTGCTGAATATGTTGAAAGTGGAAAAAATATAAAAAATTTCGTAGGAGCTTATGACATTACACCAGAAGAGCATTTGGCTGTTCAGATGGCAGCACAAGAGTTTGTAGACAATTCAATTAGTAAAACTATCAATCTACCTGCCAACTTCACATCAAAGGAACTTGAAGAATTAGTTTTAGATTTTGCTGACCATCTGAAAGGTATGACAATCTATCAAGCAGGGAGTAGAGGTGATGAACCATTACAAGCAGTTGATTGGAGAGAAATAGATAAAGAAGAATTATTAAAGACGGCTTCAAGATATACTGTGAATTTAAAATGTGAAAGTGGATTATGTGAACTTTAAATTAAAAGTTATACTTAAAATGTTTTATATTATAGTTATGGAGGAAAAATAAATGAAGGTTATATTAGGAACAGGAATGGCAGGTTTAATGCTTGGTTATTATCACCCTGATGCCATTTTAATTGGAAAAGAAATCAAAGGGCAAATAAATAGTAAATTTAATTTAGGTCCACGAGTTATTCAGTGTGATGATGATACATTAGAGTTGATTCAATCATTAAATGATGGATGGGGAATCGGGGGAGTCAGAATTGGTTTTGAACGCAATGAGAAAGTTCATGCAAAATCAGATGATGATTTCAAGAGAGAATATTCTTTAATTACAAGAAATACCACAAAAGTAGAACCTTCTTTTTTATCTGGAGGTAGGAATCAATTTCCAGTTATTATTAATTTATTAGATCCAGGAAAAAGTTTTGAAATACTTTCTGAATATTTACTTTCTACTATTAGAGAAAGAAAGCAAACTATAATAAATAATTCTGTTGAAAACATCAATTTAGATACTAAAGAGATTTTTCTTTCTAATGAAGAAACAATTTTATATGACAGTCTCTATAATACGATCCCTCTTGATATCTTTAATAGTTTTTTAGAAAAACCTATTTTTAATCCAGAAGTTTTTGAATTGGGAAGGAAACATTTTTATAAATGTGAATTCAAATCACAAGAAGAAAAATTTCTTAGTGAAGGCTATGATTATATTTATTCAGTTGATAAAGAATATACAAGAAAAACTTATATGGATGATTATATTGTATATGAAACAAAACATGAGTTGCCAAAATCAAAACAATCAATTCAGGGAAATAAAATTTTGGATAGTGCTAATTTAAATATTCAAATAATAAATCAATTAAATTTCAAAAAATTTAAAGATGTAGAATTTGTAGGTAGATTTGCTCAATGGTATCATGGCATATTGACTAATGACGTAATTCGAAGGGCAAAACAATTAAATGGATAAATTTGAGGAGATTTTTAATAGACAGAAAAAATTTACAGAACATTTTTTTCACAATAAGCATAATAAAAAACTTAGTGATATTGTCAATAATAAAAAAGATTTAATTCAATGGAATAAAGAATATATTTTGTCATTGATTGTTGAAGCAACTGAAATACTTAATGAAGTTGATTGGAAAATGCATCAAAAACGAATAGGTGAAACATATAATGATAATATCTTAGAAGAAGGTATTGACGTAATGAAATATCTATTTGGTTTATTGATTATAAATGGATTTTCAATGAAAGATATCTATGAAAAATTTATTGAGAAATCTGATGTTGTTGAAGCAAAATTTAAACAAGAAGAGACAATGAAGAAGATAAAAGAAAAGAAAGATTCACAAATCGTCTTTGTTGATGTTGATGGAATTTTGGCAGATTGGCCCGGAAGATATATTGAGTTTGTTAATAAAAAATATGATACAGATTATAAAACACTTCCAGCTGTTGAAAAAAATTTAAAGCAGAGAGAAATGTATTCAATTAAATCAGATTATCGGTTATCTGGTGTTAAGAAAAATATGGCAGTAGTCAAAGGTGCAAAAGCTTTGTTACAAGAATTAAAACGTGCAGGATATTTTGTTATTCTTTTAACAGCACGTCCTTATAAGAAAATATTTAGAATTTATAGTGATACTTTGACTTGGCTTAAAGATAATGATTTATATTTTGATGCAATTCTTTGGGACGAGGAAAAAGAAAAATATATCATTCAAAATTTTGATACACAACAAGTCAAATTTTGTATTGATGACAATATAGGAAATGTTAATAGACTTTCTAATAAAGGATTTAAGACGTTCTTAGTAAATAATGTTTTAATGTTTAATGATCAAACTGAAATGGAAAAAGCCAATAAGGGTAAATTGAACAAAGATGTTATTGTAACTAATAATACAGTTGAACTTATTGAAGAACTTAAAAAGATGAAATTAATTTAATGGTTCATGCGATTGTTCATCTAGACGGTGTTGATAAAACCGGAAAAGATTCTATTAAAACTGAAATTGTTAAACAAAGTAATGGAAGGGTATTAGTTGTTGCTCGTTCATTTTTATCACAAATTGTATATAATAGAATTTATAATCGTTTTATTGATGAAAGTTTTTTTATTAAAAAAATGAAAAAGTTACAACGAGATAAAGATTACCATTTTATATATTTAGAAGCAAATAAAAAAGATTTAGAAAAACGTTTTCAAAAACACAATGAAGATGATTTAAAAATTCAAGATATCAATTATCATATTAGTGTTTTTGAAAATATTATTCGAGAATTGAAAGAACATAAAATTGAAATTAAAAAAATTAATACAAGTAATTATAATATCAAACATACAGTAGAGGGAATATTGAAATTACTCTGATTAATGAGATTGAAACTGATATTATAAATTGTCATTCTTGTAATTTATGTTCATTAGATGTCAATGATAATACAAAAGAAGAAAAGGGATATGGAAAGCTGTTATCCAAAATCAATCAAACAACAGATATAATGATTGTTGGTTTAAATCCATCAAAACAAAGATTTGCAAATTTACGTCATCCTTTTGGTGGAGGTGGAAATCTCAAGCAAGACAAAAATGCAAAATTTTTGGAGATCTTTAAACGTTTTAAAATCTTTGATAGATGTTATATTACTAACCTTGTAAAATGTTCAACAGATGATAATAAGGTAAGACTTAAAACTATTGAACAGTGTTTTCAACATTTCAAACGTGAAATAGAATTTTGTAAACCAAAATTAATTATTGCGGCTGGAAATCAAGTTTATAATTTTCTAGAACAAAATATGATTAAAAATTTAGAAAAAATTTATCATCCAAGTTATTGCTTTTCGTATCGAGGGATTACATTAGAAAATTATATTTTGCAAATTAAAAGTATACTTAAAAAGTATAGGTTATTAAGGGTAAAAATATGAAAAAAAGAATTTTTATTACAGGAGAAAGTGGAACAATTCCGACTGCAATACAATGGCAGGCTCGTTATTATGATCAAAATTTTGAAGTAATGAATTGTCAATTAGATGATAAACACAATTTAAAACCATTAAAAACACATCAGAGCTTTTCTATACGCGAACCTGAAATTAATTTTCTTGATAGAGATCTTCTATTTAAAGAAATCACACCAACATTTTGGAAAGAAGTTGATGTTATTATTCATTCAGGTGCCTTTGTTGGAACTGATTTTTGTCAACTTGATCCACAAGGTACAATTCAAACTAATATCGAGGGAACAAAGAACGTTGTTGATTTATGTAATAAATATGATATTGATTTAGTATATTTTTCAACAACAGCAATTTTTGATCCCAAAGACTATTCAATGAATCGTGTAATGACTGAACAGACAAAGATAGACCCACAAACACTCTATGGAATAACAAAATATGCTGGTGAACAAATTGTACAGAAATTATGTAAAACTAAAAAAATGATAATAAGACCTGTCTTTGGTTTTGGGGATTATCCTGATGATTTACATAGTGCATTGACAAAAATAATCTATGCTTTATATTATAATTATTATGTTGAACCAACAAAGATTGATATATTATTAGATAAACAAATTACAAAATCATATATTCGTGTAGAAAATATTGCTAAAATTGTTTTAGGACTTATTAAATATGATACTTGGTTTGAGACATTTAATGTTGGTGAATCTTATCATAATTCTCTTAATTGGTTTGAGCTTTTTAAAAAAATTAAATTTCAGTATTCTAAATTTATTGATGATGAAAAGTTTCTCAATTCAATTAGTGATGAAAATAAATCTATTAAATTTTTTCCGAATGAAGATTATTTACATTATCATAATATGTGTGATGTAAAATTACGAACAACTAAATTAAGTACAGATATGATTGATGATTATATTGATATCGATGAGGGAATTTTTAAAACTTGTAAAAGTGTAATTAATAATATTAACAAAAAACCGTATTGGATTTAATCTAAAATGCTTATATTATTTAATGAAATAAATAAAAAATTTGATAATAATAACTGTAATTTTGTTAAAATCAATAATCAAGATTTTAAAGAAATATTTGATTTTAATTATCAGACTGAAATTCAGGATGACATTCTTAATAAAAAAATCAATCCAGCATCTTTAGCTGACAAAATTGAAAGAGAAAAATTATTAGAGAAAGTCAAATCGGGTATAGATTATCTCTTATTTGATAAACATTCTAGACAATTTGTGATACAGATGGAATATGACGAAAGAGAAGATTTAGCTGGTTGTTTATCACTGATGCAGTTTATTATACGTGATAATGTTTTACATTTATTTGTATTTGTAAGAAGCCAACATTTTGATCGAAACTTTTTATATGATAATCAAACTTATATGCTATTAACAAAAACACTAAGAGATGACTTGAAAAAAAATAAAATAATAATAGAAAATGAAGAAATTCATGTTCATATTACATCATTGCATAAAGAGAAAAAAAGCAAAAAAAATAAAAAAAAGCCTTTGGAGTAACCACTATTTATGCTTATATTACTTATGTAGTTAGGGATAAAAAGGAGACAAATTGAAACATAAAACATACATACCTTTACACGGACATAGCACATATAGTCAAGGTGACGGTGTAACACGAATTCATGACATAATTAATAGAACAAAAGAAATTGGTGCTAATGCTGTTGCATTAACCGAACACGGTAATATGTCATCGTTTTATAAGTTTTACAAAGAATGTATTGCACATGATATCAAACCAATTATTGGATGTGAATTATATGTTAATGATTTATACTTCGATGATAATGAAAGATTTTTAAAAGCTAAACGAAAAAAAAGTAAAAGTGAATTAGAAGAAGAAAATGATAAAATTGATGCATCAAATAATCATCTTTTAGCTTATTCAAAGAATTATAAAGGTATTAAAAATTTGATTTATTTATCAAATATGGGTTTTGAAAACTTTTATAGGAAACCACTAGTCAGTACTGAAATGGTTTTTAATTTGTTAGATGATAATAACATTGTTACAACAGGTTGTCTTCAATCAAAATTCAATCATTTAATTGTTGATGGCAAAGAAATTGAAGCACTGCAATTAATTAAAAGATTTAAAGATAAATTTGGAAAAGATTTTTATCTTGAAATTATGTTGAATCAATTAAAAGAACAGAAAATTGTTAATGATTTCTATAAAAAAGTTTATCAGAAAACTGGAATCAAACCTGTTTTAGCTATTGATTATCATTATGCATATAAAGATGATTGGTTTATTCAATATCTTCTTTATGTAATTAAAGGAAGACGAACAGTAGAAAATTATCCAGAATCTGAATGGTTTTATACTGTTAGAGATCTCTATATTAAATCAGTAGACAAAATATACACATTAGCAGAAAAATATGGAATTGATAAAGAGTTCTTAGAAACATCAATTGAATCAACATTTGAAATTGCTGAAAAAATTAATATTGAATTACCATTATATCCTAATAATTTTCCAAGATTTAATGACGAAACATCAAAAAGTAAAAAGCAGTTTCTAGAAAAGTTAAAAATAAAATGGAAAGAAAAAGTTGATAATGGTTTAATTCCAAATGATAAAATTGATGAATATAGTAAACGTCTTAAATATGAAATGGATATTATTGTTGAAAAAGATTTTATTGATTACTTTTTAATTCTTGATGATTTATTGAACAATTTTGTTTACAAGGTTGGTGGTGCAACGGGTGCTGGAAGAGGATCAGCATCAGGTTCTCTAGTTTTATTTGTTTTAGATATTACCAAAATCGATCCAATTCGTCATAATTTGATTTTTGAAAGATTCTTGAATCCTGCCCGTGTTGATCCTGCGGATGTGGATTTAGACATTGATTCAGTTACACAGAAAAAAGTTGAAGATTATTTGAAAGAAAAATTTGGTAAAGAGAAAGTTTGTCATATTGCTAATTTTGGTAAATTCGGTGCAAAGACAACAATAAAAGATTTATGTAGAATTTTTGAATTAGATTTTGTATTATCAAATCGTCTTACTTCATATTTTAATGATGAAAAAACAATAGTAAAAATTGAGGGTGAGTTAAAAAAAGCTGAGACAATTGCAAAGAAAAAGAATGAATATGATTTACTTGATTTTATTGATAAAAATCGAGAACTATTTGTTAATATAGGAAATCGTTTTATTGGAATGGTTCGCCAAACTGGACGACATGCTTCTGGTATTTTAGTTAGTAATAAAAATTTGAATAGATCAGAAGTTCCTGTGCTTAAATTAAAAGGTGAAATTATCACAGGTGTTCAGGAGGGTGGTGATGAACGAGAAATAGCCGAATTGGGTTATTGTAAATTGGACATTTTAGGATTAAAAACAGCCTCTGTTATAAATGATACTATTAAAAAAATAGAAAAAAAGTATAAAATATATGACATTGAAGAAAAAATCTTGAAATCATCTTTAGATGATAACAAAGTTTATGATGAATTTAAACAGGGAAATTGTCGTGATATTTTTCAATTTGGTTCTGATAACATGATCAATTTAATTAAAATGGTACAACCTGAAAATATTGTTGACTTATCATCAATCAATGCACTATTCCGCCCTGCAGTTATTCAAGCGGGTGGTATTGGAACTTATTTAAAAAACAGAGAAAATCCACAAAAAGCAAAATTAAAATTAGATAAAGTCCATCCGGATCTTTGGGATATTGTTGGTGAATCATTTGGTGTACCAATTTTTCAAGAGCAAATTATGTTTATTTTACAGAAAATTGGTGGATTCTCATTAGCTGAAGCTGATAAAAATAGAAAGGTCCTTAAATTATTACATAAAGGAAATCAAGAAAAGAATGAAGATTTTTATAAGATGATGAATAAATTTAAAAGTCAAGCTATAAAAAATGGTGTCAGTGAAAAGAATGTTGTTTGGCTTTTGAAGATTCTTGGAAAATACTCTGAATATTCCTTCAATAAATCTCATTCATTAAGTTATGCTGTAAATGCGTATATTTCAATGTGGCTGAAAGTTTATTATTCAAAAGAAAATTTCTCATCTTTATTCAATCATTCAACAAGTTCAACTTTCTTTCAATAATATGGTCTAACTTATTCAACTGAACCAACCCTATTGCCGAGTGGATATCAGTAATTCTAAAATTATATCCAATTTC
>Ga0080013_1003924_pt1 | contig 15071 bp, 25 predicted proteins | sample ETNvirenome_6_85_FD_69236 | JGI IMG/M metagenome (GOLD analysis project Ga0080013, IMG submission 69236) | Marine viral communities from the Pacific Ocean - ETNP_6_85 (SPADES assembly) (version 2) | ecosystem: Environmental > Aquatic > Marine > Oceanic | place: Pacific Ocean | collected 2013-06-19
GTTGAGAAGCTAAAAGACGGGCAACGAAGCCTAAAAAGCCAAAACGGCGAATAATTAAATTACCAAATTCAAATAAATACAGCTATAATGAAAAAGTGTTTACTAATAATTCTGGCTATACTATTCTTATCTACCCAAACAATGGCGTTAGAATATAAACCAGGTAAAAAACATCTAAACAAAGAAGGTGTTGTTGGTTTATTATTAATTCTTAATGGAAAAATGATAGAACACGTTTTCAAACCAAACTTATCTGCTTGTATGAAATCCAAGAGAGTAGCACAAAGGGAAATGGATTCAAACGGAAAAACAGATAGAGTTCAGTTTGCTTGTAAAATACTTGTAGCAGACTTAGAAGAAGACTCTCAAACCAAATACGGTTTGAGAATTATTAAAGTACACTCGGGGAACTAATATGAAACTTGGAATGAAATGGATTGGGTTACCGGCATTAATAATCATAATTGCGTTAATAATGTTGAATAGACCTAAGCCGGCCGAAGCGGCTTGTACAGGTTGTGGAGATGGTGGACATGGTACTTGTATCGAAGCACCAGGACATACACACGACGATGAACAAGATCACGCACACGAAGATGGCAGGTGGTTGGATCATAAACACGAAAAAAAGTAACCAAGATTCTAATTGAAGAACACGCACAATCAGAATCGGTACCAGAAGATGGCGTTGTATTTGCAGTATGCATTTTTGCTATTGCCGAAGATGGCTCTAGAGTACTAGTTGATCATAGAGCATCCGATGACTTAACAGATTGCTTAAAGAATAAAAGAAAAGCTGAAAGAGATTATAGAGATCCTGAGAAGAGAAATAAAATGTATCCTGGGTCTACAGTATTCACAATGACTTGTGATAAAGTAGATGCTAAAGTTAGAATCAAAGAAGACGGCACTTGGGAAATACTTGATATACTAGGCAGACATGAAGAAGCGTACAGAGAAAAGAAATCATACGAATAACATTCATTAAATAATTACATGAACGATAAAGAAATAAAAGACTGGACTCGTATAAGTGTTTGGACTTTACGTGTCATGATTGCGTTTGGGGTTCTTCTTGCTTACTTTATTATTGTTGGAAGAGTTGATCAATGGCTGGCATAAAGGCATTAGTAATTTTTTTATTAATATGTATTGCTTGTGCAAAAACAAATCAAACTTTTATACTCGACCCTTCAATTACATATCCTGAAGAAAGAAACGTTGCTGTTGCTGTACCAGTAATAGCTGTTGAGATTGAAGTCCTTAAATAACACTATGCTTACAATTAAAAGTTTTAAACCTAGTACTAACACTATCTTATATTCGCCGATTCCAACTAGTCTTATGTTTGAGCCTATTAATTTGTGTAACGCCAAATGTTTTAGCTGTCCTTATACTGAATATAGCACGGATAAAACATTTACTTCACAAAAAATGTCAGTTGAACAAATAACACAATTAATAGATAACTGGGGTAGTCTACTAAGAAAATATGATATAAAACCGTGGTCTGTTGCTGTTTTGCCATGGAGATACTCAGACCCTTTAGTTAATCCACATTTAGAAACCGTATTACAATTAGCAGACAAACACAAAATAATGGTAAGTCTTACAACAAATGCTATATCCTTTGGAAAACGACAGTGTGATCTTTTACAAAAGTATATTCATACAGTGGATAAAAAGATATTTGTTTCAGTAATAGGATTTACTGAACAAGAAGTATGGGATCAAATGAAAGTTAGAAGACAAAAAACATTTCAAAGTTTAGAATTTGTAAGAGACAATTATCCTGAACTATCTATGATGCTAGATATTGCTGTTAAAAATAAAAATAACAAGCCTGCTCCAGACTCAACACTGGAAGAATATAAAAAAAGAACTCTATCAAAAAAGGCTAAATCTAAAACTAATTGGATGTATAATAGAGCAGGAACTGGTGATGGACATTGGACAAGACCAGTTGGTTGGAAATCTAGTCCAACGAGCTTTGTTAATGGGTGCGGCTTAACTCCAGGAAAAATATTAAATCGTTTAGATATCATGGTTAGTGGTCGGGCGGCCCTTTGTTGTGATATGCCATTTGATCGTAATTTTCCTATTGAGCAAACAAATTACGGTAATGTATTTGAAATTGGTATAGAAGGTGTTTGGGCTAACTTAACAAAGGAGCACCAACTAATATATGATCAAGAGTTTTCTGAAAACAAATTAAAATTAATATGTAATAACTGCGACCGAGCTGGAATAAAGTTTGCGGATCAGAAAAAACCGTTCCAGGGTTGGAACATTGGAAAAACTATAAACCGCCAGAACAAATACAAAAATAGATATTTCAAACACAAAATCATACAATAATTTACAAAATTTACTATTTGTAAATTCTTTACAAAAAAAGTTGTAAATTCATTTACATCATTTACAACGTATGACTTGGTTTTTCAGGTAATTTATGTTAAGTTTACAATAAATAATTTTGTAAAGAAATTTTATGAAAAACAAAAACGAATTAACCACTAAACAAACTAACCATTGTGTTGTTAATGATGACACGCATGGCTGGGGTGGTGTGGAACCAACATACGAAATCGTTCAACCAAAAGTTCCATTAAGAAATTTAGTTAAAGATGCTGATGCTTTACTAGATATATTATTTGAAAAATTTCCAGAAATTCATATTGACGAACCTATGAATTGGCCTCATCGATAATTTTTAATTTTTAGAATGTGGGGGTAGTTTCTTTTCAACCCACCAACGATGCTTACGTGTAATAGGGTCATACTTACGTACTTTTAACTTTTGATTTTTCTTTTCACCTTTATTAGGTTTAAATGCGTAATAATAAAATGCATGATCTTTTGAATCTGCATCTTGTGGGACTAGTCTTACTTTTGTATACGGACGTTTTGTTTTTGGTTTGTCTTTTGCCATCTTTTATATCCTTTTAACCAATAGTCTTCTTCGCTGTGTAGTCCTTCTACAAACGACTCAAGATCATCTGTAACAGAATAAGATTTAATTCTTGTGTCTTTCTTTAACAGTTTCCAAAACTTCTTCTCTTTTTTCTTTGCCATATCTAAATCCTAAATAATATGCTACGGCTATAAACAATACAACTAATGATGTGTGCCAAAAGTAAAACATACTATTAATTATCTTTATTATCATCGATGATAATATTATTATCATCGTCTCGACTTGTTACAATTTTATCTGCAAGTCCATATGCAACTGCTTCAGTTGGTGTCATAAACTTATCTCGTTCCATATCATCTTTAAGTTTATCTAATGGTTGGCTTGTGTGCTTTTCGTAAATTTTTACAAGTTCATCTTTCCATCTTAACAATTCGTTGGCTTGAATTTGTACATCTGTCGCTTGGCCTTTTGCTCCACCTAATGGTTGATGTATCATATGTCTACCATGGGGTAACATAAATCTTTTTTCTTTTGTTCCTGCCATAGCAAGTAATGATCCCATTGAGCAGGCTTGTCCAACAACAATAGTTTGTATATCGGAGCGGACGTACTGCATGGTATCATATATCGCCATACCAGCAGTAACTAATCCGCCTGGGGAGTTTATGTATAAAGTAATATCTTTTTTACTGTCTTGCGATTCTAAAAATAATAATTGAGCACACAATACTGATGATGTGCGTTCGTCTATTGGGCCATCTAACATTATAATTCTGTCTTTAAGTAAACGACTGAAGATGTCATAACTTCGTTCGCCTTTACTAGTTTGTTCTATTACTATTGGTACTAATGGCATATGTTTCTATTGTATAATAAGAAAACTATTTTGTCAACACCTGACTCTTAACATATTCATATGTGTTACGTAAACCATCTGCTAATGGATAGTTTGGTTTCCAACCTGTGAGTTTCATTATTTTGGTATTATCAGAGTTTCTTCTCATACAGCCTGCAGGGCCGGCTGGAAGATAGTTTTTTGTAATTTGTTTGCCTGATATTTTAATTAACATATCAGCAAGTTGTGTCATTGTAATACACTCATCTGATCCCATATTAATTGGCACTTGTACATCATGTTCTATAAGTTTATCTAACCCTACCATTAAATCATCAATGTAACAAAACGATCTCAGTTGTGTTCCATCTCCCCAAACTTCTATTTCGCCTGGGTTTGTTGCATTTAATATCTTAACACACATCGCGGCAACTACTTTAGAGTTTTCAAATATATCTAAGTATGGTCCATACATCGCATGAAATATTGGTAACGCAACTTTCATATTATAATACTTTGCATACTCTTGTACCAACTGCATATTATATATTTTTTCCAACCCATAAATGTTTCCTGCGGGTTTGGCTGGCCATATGTGTTCGTCTTCTTTTAAGTCCGGGCCGTTGTGTCCTTGCACATCTATATTGTACATCATAGCCGAACAAGCATAAATGAAATGTGATTTGTTTTTTGCGGCAAAGTCTAATGCATGAATTGATTGTATTGGATTACTTCTACCTGTTGCCATTTGTGCTGAACCAACGTGCTTAGAGTTTGGTACGTCTGCTGACAAATGATAAACTCTATCGAAGTCGTTTTCAATTTTAATTGCTTGTTCCATGTTGTGACCATGAAACTCATCTACAAAAACCGGATCACCTGTTTTAAGTTTCTTATCTAAACCAACAACATAATGTCCTTGCTTCTTTAAATGCTGTGCTAAATTTTTTGCTATGAACCCTTGACAACCTGTAATAAGAACTTTCATGCGTATATTTACAAACCTAATCCTTAAGCGACTTCCAATATGGGTGGGTTTGTCTTGTGGTAAGATCTCTTTTTCTAGATGTCATTTGAGCTTTTCTGTGATAACCTTTTAAATGATCCATATATTGTCCAAGCTCAGAGTTAATAAATGGGTGTCGTGCTCTTCTCCATTTGGCCCTGTCCAACTCACTTGCATCTGGTTTGGACCATCTACCGTCATTTAAATCTTCATTTTTTATTTTTCCAGCCTGCTCCATTTCAATTCGTACTGCATCAAACGTAAATGAGTCTGTATAACCTGCTATTGGAAAATGATTTAAGAATCCTTTTTTTATATTAAAGAATAAATCTTCTGCATAATATTGTTCCCACCTTTTAAAAAATTCATCTGTGTACTTGTGGCTAGTATTAAAAGCATAATATCCTGTTTCAGAGAAACCTTTTTTAGGTCTACCTAGGTATGATGTAAACGCAGTGTCTGGTATAATATGTTCTAACCAAGACATAGGAATCTTTTCAAACGTAACAATGTCTGCATCTAAAAACCATAGCATATCGGGTCTTGTTTTTTGATATGCGTCTATACAAGCAAACACTTTGTAACTAAATCTAATAGCATCGTATTCAAACTTATATTGGTTTGGTTGGAATGTACCACTTGTAAGTCGTGGATTATTTTTATTTCTATCAATAAATTCTTTTAATACAGGTTGCTCTTTACATAAGTCATAGTACGTTGTTCGAGGAAGTTTCGTTTGTTGCGACATATCGTCTGGGTATAAAAGTATCTTTGCGTGACTTGGCCAGTTCTTTACTGTACTTTCTAGACCTGGTTTTACAGGTTTGGGCCAGTACTTTGTTCCCCATGTGGTTACAATCGTTAATGATTTTGTTTTACGCATAATGCATTATAAAACTAGATATTACTTCGTACATTTTATTAATGCCTTTTTTGATATCTTCACTACCGTTACCTACAAAGAATCCGTTGTCATGAATGTCATCTGCGGCCGTCATTTGTCTATCACTAATAAAGTTTAAGTCTCTCATAACAGGTTGTTTTAAAAAGTTTCTTGATGCTAACGGTCTGGTTTGTATTCCGGCTTTACTCAATGCGTCAATAATTTCTGCTCTACGACCTTTTAACTCTCCGTCTAGAACCATTCCAAATGTAAACCAACTGCTTTCGCCTATTTCTTTTTGTATTCTGCACCATGGCTTATTTGCAAACAGTGAGAAGAAATATTCTTTGTTTGCTAAACGTGTTTCCATAATGTTATTCCATTTAGTTAATTGTACTGAACCTACTGCTCCACTCATCTCTAGTGGTCTAATGTTGTATCCTGGAGTTGCAAAAATAAAATTGTCGTTAAATGCGTTTCCTGTTTTTTGATACAATGACGAGTTATCTGGCAGTTCTCTAACCCAACCATGTGCTCTCATACTTCGCATATAGTCTGCATCGTCATCGTCTGTGCATAAAACCATACCACCTTCCATTGTTTGTATGTGGTGTGAGAAGAAAAATGAGAACGATCCTGCTAATCCTATCGTTCCTGTATACAAACCATTATACTTCGCACCCATACTTTCACAGTTGTCTTCTATTAATAATAAATTGTGTTTATTGCATATTTCGATTATCTTGCTGTACTCGCAACTGTTACCAAACAAGTTAACTGGCATGATAGCACAGGTGTTAGGAGTAATTGCATCTTCAATTTTGTTTACATCAATGTTCCAAGTGTTAGGATCTATATCAACAAAGTTAATCTTAAACCCGTTTTGTGCTATAGGAAAGTATGTTGTTGCCCAACCAACTACCGGAACTATAATATCTCCTGTTAGTTTATACTTCCATTTTAATAAACCTAACATTAATAAGTTTGCCGACGAACCCGAGTTAACCATTATAGCATTTTGACTGCCAAACATGTTTGCAAACTCTTGTTCGAACTGCTTAACGTGTTTGCCCATTGTGTACATGTCTGTATCAATGACTTTTTGTATTGCTTCTACCTCTTCTTTCCCCCAAGTAGAATATGCTAATGGATATATCATTCGTCCTCCTCTGGAACCAGTACTGATGGAAATACACTAGGCTCTGCTAACTCTGGTTTATTGTGTAATTTCTTTTGGCCTTTCATGTGTATTAAAAACTCTGACAGTGGAGATGTTGGTACTGGGTCTTTAGTATTCATTCCTTTATGATACTTCATTAAGTCCATTTGTTTACAATACTTAAATGAATCTCTTCCTATTGCCATTGTATATTGATCTGCTTGTTGGTTGTCATACCCCCATAACTCTCCACTAATATAAATCTCTTCTAATCTATTTGCCCATTTCTTTGCTTCTGGGTGCTTTGGGTTATGCATATAAAATCCGGTTTCGTCTCTCATTTTTGGCCTGTCAAAAAATGTACACAATGAATCAGCTGGACAAATTTCTCTAAGATAATCTAAATTAGGTTTGGCTGTATACAATGTATCTGCATCTGAATATAATATAACATCTGCGTTAGAATTTTTTATCCTGTGTGTTTGTGCAAAAACTTTATGTGAAAACTTAACACCGTTGTTTTTCCATACGTACTTTTGTCTATCCTCTCGCCAACCGTGTTTTACAGGATCGTCTTTCCATTTGTCTACAAATTCTTTTAGTTGAGGTTGTGCTTTATACAGTTCATGGTAAACAATGTTATCTTGGAATATCTCTGGTTCTTGCTCTTGCCAATATGCATGAAGTATACAGTCTTTTGGCCAATACTTAACAAACGACTCTATCATGTTCTTGGCACATAAATCATAATATCCTTTATTATAAGTTGTGCAAACTTCTACAGTTCTTGACATATTGTAATTTAGCAGGTTTGGTGTTGGCTGTCTACCTTTTTACACCCGGGCACCTCTGTAGAAGATACCCAGGAGGTCTACAGCCACTTTTCATATGCTCACCTATTCTTTCACACAGGAATTGCCCGTTCCGGCCACATTTGCTTGGACTCTCGCCTACACAATGGGTGTCTATACTTCCACCATGAGCACACTAGTAATTATATGAGTTTATAATGATTTAGTCAAGCAAAACCAAATAACTATACATATATGACGTCACAAGTTCCTAAACGCACACGACAAATACAAAGGCATTACCTCGATAAAAAACAAGCAGAGAAGCATTGTATAGATATAGAACAATACTTTGAGCAGGAACTCCGAAGTTATATGAAATATGCTGTTAATGTAATACTACAAGGATCTATACTAACTCATAGACAACGTGTAGATTTTATAAGAGGATGGATGCGTTCTTGGTTATCTGATGATAAATTGCACAAACGATTGCACAAACATAAGAATTCGTCTAGGCCTACTTAAGAAGGTCAACGTCGTCTAGTTCACACACACCCCATATATGATCACCATGGGGAACATCGTTGAAATTTTTAGCATACTGTTCGCATATCTCTTGGCTCTCAAAATGCATACGATGCCACCCATCATAGTTCAATGATTCTGCTGTATGCCATCCACCATTTACTAAAAAATATACTACTAACGCCCATTTCATATTTGTATTTAGAATATTTCGACTATGCATTAAATACTAGGTTATGGAAATAGTAGATACCAATTTTGTGTATGCTTTTATAGTAGCATGGAATGATACTTCTCGTGGTGTGTTCCTCACTGAATACTTTGCTAGTTTAGACGAATGTATGTCATATTTGCAATCATGGATCCATGATCCCACTCAAGTTAATCTAGCGTGTGTTAAAATAACTGACTAAAGAATTGTTCAAAGTTTTTCCAAATTCGGAAAATCACCAAATACATTATATTCATTAGATAACATCATCTAGTTATAGCACCTTTCACAGCACCTAATAAAATTGTATTAAGATACAATACATGAATTAACGCAAACAATACAAAGTCAAAAAAATTATTTTTTAGGTATAAAAATTTTAACCATTTCCAATATATAATAACGTGAGCAAATAACCATACAACAAAAATTATAGGAGATATAAGCCAACTCCAAAACATAAAACTCAATACACTACCAATTGCATTATAAGGGTCTTTGTGTTTACCATCCCAGTCAACCGTACCTTTTAACTTATATTTGGTCCACACTGCCGATCTGTCAAACACTGTTGTAAACAATTTCCAACCTTTATGATTATAATGTTTTACCAACACTGTATTTTCTAACACAATTTCGATGCCACACTGTTGTATGTGTTTTGCATATTGTTCAAGTTCCATAGTTCTTGATTCGATCCACCCGCCAGTACGAGCGTATAATGATTTTGTAATTACACAACAATACCCTTGTAATTGTTGTACAATGTCTGTCGGTTTTTGGTATACATAATGAGTACTATACCATTCTAACATTCCTTTAAACTGTGCTGTCTTTTTATTAGTAACTTCCGGACCCATGGGGAAACAATAAATTCGTTTTTGATTAGCAGTATACTTTGCTTCACAATGTGCTACAAAATTATTTGGTACTAACACATCACTATCTATAAAAACAAAAATGTCGTGCTTTGCTATATTGGCCCCAAAATTTCTACTTCCGGCGGCGTATGATCTTTTTTTTGTTTGCACTACACGTACCTCATCTAGTGGGGGTAATTCACATTGATCAGCTACTAACAACAATTCGTTTTTGCCTAATTGTTTTTTAATCTGTTGCACACACTTTTCAGTTACAGCATTCCATTTATGTATTGGTACTATAAAACTTATCATTGTGTTAACGACCTTTGTACTGCTTTTACTATAAGTTTAGGATTGTAGACAACATCAGTTGTTTTTGCACACTCAAAAGTACAAAAACATTTTTTATCTTTTATAAACTTTCTTACTTGTTCTGCTCTAACACTATCTAAAATTTTTTGTAGATCCCAATCGTAATTGTTTAAATCTCCTAGTAAACTTGTTTGATTTGGGTGTATGGTTTCTAATATTTCACAACTGTTAACACGACCGTCTTGATGTACTGTAACGTAACGATTACCTGCTGTGCAATTATATTTGTGTTTGTTTTCGAGATTAATTCTTGCTATCTCATCATACATTACATCACGTACTCTTGCAGTTAAAGTTTGTTCAATAGAGGTAGGTTGTTGACCTTTTGCGTATGCCATAACTTTGGCTACTGCCTTTGTAGGTATTGTTGTTGCACCGGGTACTTTTGTAATGCCTCGTGCTATGGTTACTGTATGATGTGTTGGTTGTAACTTTTTAACTTCGGGAACAAAATCCCAAAAGTCATCATAGTTCCATGCACTAACACAGGTATTAATATCTGTATGTAAGTTCTTAAATTCTGTTTGCATTTCTTTAAATGCTTGAAAAGTTTTTATTGCTCGTTTATAACTATTTTTGATTCCTCTTATTCTATCGTGTACTTTTTCTGTACCGTCAATGCTAACACAAAATCTAAATGATACTTTGGGATTTTGCATTAATATTTCACGTGCTTGGTTTACTATATGTTGTGTTTGAAATCCATTTGTAATTACACTGCACTTTGCAGTTTCGCTACTTTCGCATAACGCAGTAATAAACTCTGGCAAGTCTTTGCGTAACGTTGGCTCGCCACCAGTAATACTGAGTTGTACAAGTCCTTTTACACTAGCACCTAAAAGTTTTGCTTGTTCAACTGTAATCTCTCGTGATTGCTCTTGCATCGCGTCCCAATAAAAACACATATCACATCTTAACTGACATACATTATTGGCGTACACTGTAATATACGTTGGTTTACTTGGTTGTAATAAACTTCTAATGTAATTGTTAATTAAACGTTGCATATCACTTTTATATAATCTTTAATATAATTTACAAAGTCACGAATACGAATTGAACTTGCATTATGATCGTGCAGTTTACAAGCAGTTTCTCTTACCGGTACACCAGCACGTATTAATTTTACTAACAAACTAAAGTTCCATAAAGGTGAATGAATTATCGACGAAGGTAGTCCTACTTGTCGCAATATACTAGGACAATAGTATCTATGTGTATGACTCCAGTCATGGACGTGGCCGCCAAACCACATACGATTAACTGTACCAAAAGTATTTGTTAACAACAGTCTTAGCCATGGTCTGTCATGTTCACTGCTTGACAATCTACGACTTTTAATAATTACACCTGAATTTTGTAATATACTATTGTAATCATTGTTAATATCTGTTAAGTCTTGGGCGCCATCATGATCTAAATCTGTTATGCACATAACTCTACTGTCTTTTAATAACTCTTCAATTCCTAATCTACTACCTGTACCACGTTCACTGTACTTGTACAATTTGTTAACTTGTATGTGTGTACAGTCTTTTTGTTGGGGTGGCTTGTCGCCTCTGTAGTGTTCTACAACAACTATACGATGCTTCACTGTTACGTGGCTCTTTATCCACTTTATTGTGTTATCTAGGTTGGGTGCGTTGTATACAGGTATAACTATTCCTAACATATCTGTATTTAAAGGTTGGTGCGCCACCGGTCAATACATTCTTGGTCTGTTTCGTTCTTATATTTTGTGGGTATGTGAGTGAACTTGTATCCTAATTGTTTTAGATATTCATTATGCTCGGATCTACATATAAGAATAGTTGGCATATCAAGTACAAATCCCCATAGAAGTTTCTCGGTTAATACACTGGATCTATCGGTGTGCAATGGCCATTCATCTACACCTACAAATGTATGGGCGATGTCCCTTAATTGAGACATAACATTTAAGTTTTCTTCATGGTCAAATTCACTTTTATTGTTATAAATCCCTAGCCTGTGCTCTGCAATATTATACTGTGGCAACAATGGGTTATAGGTTATACTATCTGATCTATTGTATAGAATGTTTGTTGCTTGGTCTCTGCCCCATTGTGAATTTCCTTGCACTCCTACAAATTTATATTTTGGCTGTTTTCGATTGGGCCAGCTTTTACATAGTCTTAACATCTGATCCACAAACGGATTTAGGCGTATATAGTTCACACCTTTAATAGTTGGAGCTGATGACATACCAACTATGGTCCTGTCCACTCCTAATTTACTGTGTATCTCTGCTAGAGTATGCCACATCCAATTGGGTAAGCAACCCACAATGTATGTAATGTCGTCGGCCTTTAATGCTTCTTCTATAAGTTCTGGAGTTGCTTGTTCTTCAAACGTCTTTGATCTATCCCACCATAAGGTAGGTCGTTCGCCAAAGCCTGTGTCTGGTCCTGGGAATATACGTTTATAGATCATTGTGAATATTTAAGGTCCGGCTGTGCGTGGCGATAAATTAAGTAGTATGGAACCTAAATGGATATTTGTTAGATATATTGCAGGTAGTTGTGGCATTGCGATTTGCTTAATGACCCAAACAGCTAAATCAGTAGCATCATGGTACAACAAGATGCCTGCTCCTGAAGAAATAGTAAACCCAATTAAAGAAAATCATGAACGTATACACTATGAGTCTGCTCCGCCTTACGATTTAAGTTGGTTTGTTCGTACACCTCCGTTTACTCGTGGAGATGATTTATCGTTATCTGAAGTAAAACAAGAAATTTTTAAAAGAGAAAGTACTAAAAAGTTAGTAGAACAACATAAACAAATTATAGTTCCATATACAAAAAAAGACTTACCAAACTGGTCCTTGCCATATGGGAAAACAATTGACGTCTATGCAGACGAATCTATGTTCCAATGGTTAAAGAATCGTAGAAAAAAGGTATTTTATATTGAAAAGCCCGAAGGCATTATAGAGTGTAGGTACCATTCAGATTATAGACCGGTACCAATTGGGTCAAATCCAAATAGTTTTCCATACAGAAAATTAGAACAGGGATCTCTAGATAGCCTAGCAGACAAAAGATTACGAGAAGAATACATTGAACCAAGTAGTAATCCTACAATACAATTAACAGATATTTTATCTGGAGACTTTGAAAGTATAAAGGAAACAATTGAAACAACAATCGATGACCAAATAGATGCTGTTTGGTGTAAAGACTTTCTTAGGTTGTTTAATCAAAAAGTAAATTTAGAAACCTACTAATGCGGCTATTATTATTAGTACCAGTCCATAATACATATAGTACGACTTAAAGTGACGCCATGTATTACGACTAAAGAGTGCGTTCAATTAAATCCTTAATATAAAAACCACAACCAGTATTATTGAGCAAAATATAATAAACATTGGCGTACTTGTACGTAAGTCAGAATAGTCTGCAGGAACACTAGTACTCCAGCAACGAATTACTCTACCCAAGTTTATAATAAATGCGATAGGACCTAGTATGAATATGCATAAAATACAGGCTAATAATCCACAAAATTTCTGAAATGCACTTAACATATGGCTATTTAATTTCCGATTAGAACGGCTATTATTATTAATGCTAGTGCATAATACGCATAGTACGACTTAATGTGGCGCCATGTATTACGATTAAAAAATTTCTGCTGTGCAAATTTTTTGAATTTGAGAAACACAGGTGCAGGTCCGTTCTCTGGATCCCATAGTTGCGAGTCTCTTCGCCATGGTTTAAGATCAAATATAATATAAAAGAAAACGCCACCTATAAAACAAATGAATACAAAACCAAATATTACTTGAAGCATAGTAATCATGATTGGAATACTAGATGTCCTTTCCACCATGCTAACAAAAGTGATGTGCTAGTTATTATTACCCAAAACCATATAAAGTCCCATAGTGTAGAACCTGTATCATCTTTTTTACTTGGCATTATATACTCCCCATGCTACCCATATACAGTATGGTATTGCTATTGAATAGTAGATAATAAACAACCATTCCATTATCTAGTTGCCCACCACATTAATCCTATTATTACAATAGCAACACCAAAATATAGCAATATAAAGAACAGTGTAACGTTGGGCTCTCCATGCATTATAGATATACCCCATACAAGACATTCCATGTTAGTTGAAATATTATAAGCAGTGCTGATGTAATCAAAGCACCTAAAATTATGTAGGTAATCCATTGTTTCATATAGTAGTACTTATTGGCTATTGATGTGCTATATACGTGTACACAGAGAGGAGACACACATGACAACAAGCAAAAATGGCTTTGAAATCAGAGCCGATATCTTAAAACTAGCACAAGATCATCTTCAAACAGAGTTTAGTTATGCCCAAAATCAATACGATCAAAGCATAACAAATGACGGTTGGAAAGGTGGTACTGTGACTAAACCTGTATATCCATGTACAAACGATGTAATCGAATGTGCTAAAGCGATGTATAACTTTGTAAACACGCAAGTATAAGCAATAATCATAGCGGCCTGGGTATAGTAACCTTTTAGGCCGCTGTGCATTTTTTTTTATATGGGGGTATTTTATCATCGACCTGGTGATTTTTAGACCATGGGGTTGCCATTTTACCAAATTTATCTTTCAAAAAAATTGCTATGCGACCACCTCTGAATAAAAAAGATTTTTCTTTCTATGCCTACCACCCCACCCTTCAAACCACATCTGATGGTGTCAAGTGTAATGACAGCCCAATCATTACACTACAACGCCTATTGACATCACCCTATTCTATGCTACACTATAAGCATAACCAAAGGAGTTGAATGTCAAACAATAAGCCATACCAATACACAAGCCATACGCCTATGCAAGTGTCTATGCCTGAGTCTCTCTATGCTGTCGTATATTCTGAGACAGCGTTTAGGGGCCTAACACAACACCCTAGCCACTTCCATACCATAAGTGCCGCCAAAGCATTTGTAGACCAATACTGTAAGCCATACAATCAGTCTGCTTACATCATACAAGTGCCTGTCGTTGCTTCGTCAATCCAATCATAATAACCCAACATTCGTATAACACATTATATTCATTATAGTGTGTTATATGCTATGTTATTAGTGCGAGGCGGGGTTTGGTAATCGTCTTGCTCGGAGCCAGATCTGTATTACTAAATTTCTTGCATCAACTCGTCACACTGTGGGCATGTGACCGTTGTTTGATACACCGACACAAATATTTCAAATGCACAATAAGGACAAACATGATTCATTATCCTTTAATTTTCTTACCAATCCAAAGTACCGCGGCATACATTATTAAAGCGTACACTGATACAAATAATACTTCTGGAATATATTGAAATATATTATAAGTCAAGTCTACGACTGCTTGTACATCTCCACCGGTTGTTGTGTCAACGTTAATTGTTTTGCCGTTCGGAGAATCTGAATATTGTTCTATTGTGAGATTGCTCATATATTAATATTACTTATAGATCAACTCGTGACAGACACCCCCT
>Ga0080013_1003926_pt1 | contig 15063 bp, 15 predicted proteins | sample ETNvirenome_6_85_FD_69236 | JGI IMG/M metagenome (GOLD analysis project Ga0080013, IMG submission 69236) | Marine viral communities from the Pacific Ocean - ETNP_6_85 (SPADES assembly) (version 2) | ecosystem: Environmental > Aquatic > Marine > Oceanic | place: Pacific Ocean | collected 2013-06-19
GCTGATAGTCCTTTTCTGGCACAGACTCATCATTGTCTGGTTTCATTGGACGATTCGCTAGTGCATCTATCCAGCCGGCTTCATAACTGACTTCTCCGTCTGTGTTAAATCCCCTTGAAGCATCGTCGATCTGTTCTCGGATGATTTTTCTGAGTTGGCAGCTTGTGATTCTCATGGATTCTCCTACTACACTCTAAATATACCACAGAAGCAGAAAAGTTACACCCGAGATTCGAAATTCAACGACGGATGCTCGGTTCCATGACAGACAATGCATAGGACCAACCCAGGGATGTCTCTGTTAGCATGAATGTCAATGGCTTGATTGACCATCAGAGTGAGTGTTTCGGGATCACAGAGAAGCTCTGGGTGGGAGCTTCTGACTTCATGAACAATCTCTGCCATTCTTGTCTCACTGTGATGAACGTGGAGGCTGTCAGTTGACCCACACCTTTCACATTTGAATCCTGCAGCAACGAGCTTTGGATATTTCCATTCTTTGTAGAGGCGTGGGTTTGAATGGCATAGGGTTGAGAGGGTTGAGACACCGCCTTTCCAGTTCGGGTGATTAGGGCCGCGATTAGAAGGAATGATACCTTCAAGTCGATTTTTCGTCATTCTCTTGCTGTACATCTGACGTTTCTCGTCATTCCAGCTTGCAGCAATTTTTTTCCCATACCGCGCGACTCTATCGTCAGTTTCTTTTGTCAAACCCGCGCACCAGCTTGTGAGCTCACCTCTTTTGCTCATTTCTTGTCGAGTTTTTTGACTTTTTTGCTGCGCTTTTTCATTGTGACCCCAGTTGTTTTTGATTCGAGCAACGTGGCCTCGCCGAAACTTTGAAAAGCCTCGAGTAATATCATGATATTTTGTCTCCTCTCCACACCCACATTCACATGTTGGGTTGGTGCCACCGAAAAAAAGACTCACGTAAAGTTCTTTTGAAGATAGTTTGTGGCCCTTTCGGTAATGGCTTGATAGACTCTGGATTGTTTTGTATGATTTCTCACACTTTGGACAGTTGAACATGGCATCGCCTCCTAGCTACATCATAATAACTAGGAGGCGATTATAAAACGGCTATGTCGTAACGTATGGTCTAGTACTGGAGCACCGCGTTATCGTATCTGATCGTGAGGCTGATCTCACTTGCATCAGACGAACTGTAATCGAGGCCACCGAAATCGGCGCCGGTCAGGAAAGCACCCTTGACATCCCAAAGCTCTACAACTGTTCCGACTGGGTCGAGCATCTTCAGTTGAATGTCGCGCTTGTAGAAGTCGGCGTAGCCTGCTCGGCCTGATACTGACTCGAAGTGTGTTCGAATCCACTCCATAACCTGCTGCGCGCCTGATGGTGCAATCGGATCATGAAGCGTGACTGACAGCGTCTCAAATGCTGCTTTGCCGGCGAGGTATCGACGATGATTGATATAGGGAATTTCAATTTCATCAATCGTCACATTTGGTCGTGATGCTGTTTTGCAAATAAATGCGTCGATTCCCTCAATGGCCAGAACCCACCTAAATTGGCGCTTTGGTTCGAACTTATTTGGTAGCATGTCCGTAACTTGTAGTGTCTCTGCCATTTTCTATCTCCTGCCGAACAAATCATCGGTCTTGTTCATAAGTATCTGCGTCTCTTTCTTCTTACCAAAGAAGTTCATCAAGCATTGCGTTGACTTGACGACGCACGCTTTGTTTTGCATCTTCATCAAAATCTGCATCAGTTTGTCTAAGATCTTCGATAAATGACTCCAGTGAATCATATAGCCCGTCCCAATGATCCGGTGTCTTGTTGACATTGTCCCAGCTCGACAAATCGTCTTCGTAGCCCTCAGCAAGCCCCCCGATCATATCATTGCGCTCGGGATCAAACGCCGGTGTATCGGCATCACGCTCGCCATCATTGTAGCCGGAGTCATAATCATCACTATGCCCACTTCGAGGATACCCTTCCACAGCATCTTCATAGCCGCGGTCATATTCCTTGTGATCAACTTCATCGTCCCACGTTTCATTAGTGGCCCAATTAGTATTCCAGGTGGCTTCCTGGATGATGCGTTTCAGCTGTCTACGTGTGATTTTCATGTATTATTTCCACAAATTCGCACGCCGTCCGGCAGCTTCGCCGGCGACGTAACCTTCTTCATAGTCAGGATCACCTTCGAGATCGAAGTTGCGCTGGACACCATCCTTGCCCTCGCGATATCCCATGTCATACATCATGCGTTGATGCGGAGATTCATCACTATAGTCCATGAATTCAGAGTCAAGTTGTTCCCTGATCAGTTTTCTCAATTGTCTTTTTGTGATTTTCATAGTATCTTCCTAGCTAAGCCAAGTTGGTTCCATGCATTGACAAAATCATCACGGGTGATTGTCCGGCTACTTCTCGAATTAGTTTTCGTAAATACCGCTTTGTAATATTCATGTTAGCTTCCCATAGTCACCATTGCTTGAACTGCCTCGATCTGGCCATACAATAGCTGTCGTATCAAGTCCAAATCTTCATCAGCGTCAACTCTGGACCAGTCATCTTCAAGTTGTTGTGCCATTTCAATATGCTGCAAAGCTGTTTCCAAATGCCCAACCATCTCTTTATAGTATGCCAAAGATGATGGCTCGGTTCCTCGACGAGGTGCGCCACCGACCTCCTCAATCAATTTTTTTAGTTGTCTTTTTGTGATTTTCATCTATTCCTCTTAGAGATCATTGCTGACCACGAAGTCTAGCGAGACAAACTCAACTGACTTGGTAGGCTGAACGAAGATCCGCCCTCGGATCGTATTGTTTTCAACATCGGCCTGTGTCGTTGTTGATGCGTCAATTTTCACCTTGAATCTATCCAAACCACCTTGCGACTGAACTGCTGCAAGAATGGGCTGAACCTGTGAACTGAATGCTGCGATCGTGGAAGCCTGGTTGGGCTCGAACAAGAATGTTCTTGCCACATCTCGCACCTTACGACGGATGTCAATCAAGAGGCGACGTACATTGACTCTGTCCAACGCACTTTGTGCTGCCAGAAGAGTTTTCTGTCCCCAAACCATGACACCCGAGAAGTCTTGGACGTCTGAGATGATTGGATTGATGTCAGCACTATAAAGTGCGTCCCTATTTGCACCGTTAAGGATGACACCAGGCTGTACTGCGCTCTTCAGTGCACCACGAACGGTACCTGCTGGAGCAAACCAAGGATGGCCTAAGACATCGTTAAGAGCCATGGCGCCCAATACAACAGCAGAGGCAGGTGCCTTTACGTTGGTCTTGGTGGCAACATCATTGATAACAACGTCCGGATAGTATGCGGCGGCAAATGAACTGTCAAGACCTCTGCCGGCGAAGGTGGCCACCGTGAATGTTACGCTGTCTTTTTGCAATGACGATGTGATGAAAGCGTTGAACTCATCCTTCTCCTCGACATCCATGATATAAAGTGCATCAAATCGTCTTTCGATCGACTCGATTGCATAATCTGTAATCGACGTGTGACGCAGACCAGGAATTGCCAACAACTGAATGTCAACATCCTGCTTAAGCTCCATTGCATCGACTGCCTTTCTAAATGACGCAACAGTTGGGCCGTTCTTTCCGCCCTGATTTGTCGAGTCATCCATTTCTCTTCGTGCTGCAACATCGCTAAGCTTTGCCTTATCAGTATCAAACACGTTGACACCATCAAACCCACCCATCAGCGGGAATGTAAACTTCAAGAAATTCTGCGACGGTGGGTCAGAGAAATCCTTTGTCGGGTCAAGGAATCTCACCTTTGTCGATGTCGCACCTTGAATGTCGTCCAAGGAGCCACTCTGTACACCGGTTCTACGATATACTGCGGCGGCCCATTGTGATGAATCTGGCTTGTCATTTGATCCAGTGATAACCTGTACCCTCTCCAAAGAGAAGAAGTTGTTATTGAATCTGTCAGCATCCAGAATGGTACCACCAACATCTGCAGCACCTTCATTTCCACCCACCAGAGGATCTTGCCACGACGTATGGAACTTCGGGAAATACTTGGTGAAGGACAATATCGATGAATCAATTTTTTGATTGTTGTTAGGTTTGGTAAGGCTGTTTTTGAACTCAAACTGCACACCCCATGTGGCATCAACCAAAACTTCTTTTTTGGGAGCAGCTCCCTTAGCAATGGTTTCTCGCATGGGAACAGGCGGCTGAACCACACGCCTGATTACATCAGATGAAATGCTAGCGATTACAGAACCGGCGGTCGATACAGAACTGCCTGTCAAAATCGATCCTTCGCTTGTTACCGAGGTTCCTGACGTCACCAAGTGATACAAACCTCTGAATCCCATGGGCAAAGCTGTCGGATCAATACGACCATTTTTAAGATCATTACTAAGCTCAACACGCACAAGGTTCGAGGCATTTGGATAGTCACCTTCAATTACGATCTTCTGAGCACCTACTGCTGCATCGAAGTCGAAGTATGAATTCTGGTCACCAATTTTCTTGGCAATGTAATTGTCAGATGACGGGTCCAAGCTCATTGCTGACCACGTCTCCAGAACTTCCTGATGAACATCGTTATCAGAGAAACGACGAATCAAAACATCGAATGTTCCGTACTTGTTGTTGGCCTTGGTTGATGCAACGATGTTAGCAATTGTGATCTTGAATTCGCCGGCTCCGATGATTCCATCAGACAGTGTGTAGAATTTGAACAAGTTTTTGTTATTTCCACCAAACTGCTGTGAAACGACGAATGGGCTAAATGCTGTCTCAAATCTATCTTCGAAGTTTTCGAAGTTTGGCACACCAATCGTGGTTGATGTGACATTACCAAGATTGCGGCCGAGGGTCGATGTTAGCAAGAGAGCAAGAGGTTCAATATTACCAAACGCTGTTGAGTTTATCGTGCCAGCAATTCCTGTACCTGTTACAACAGCCAGTGCTGGCTGAACATCGTAGTGTGCATAGAGATAGTGTCCTGCATCCTCAATTTTTGTTGAATCTGTATTAAAAACGGTACCGAAGTAATTCAAAACGCTCGGATCAAATGACGCCGTTATAACATTCTTGTATGTTTTACTGTTTTTGAGGCCATTAACCAACATCACAAACTCTTGCTTCGAGTTGGCGATATTAACAGAACCGATGTTTCCACCTGCATTTCCGCTGCCTGCTGCACCGTAGACATTGTATGCCTCAGTATTTGTTGCAGGTGTCATGTTACCAGCTGCTTCAATGGAAGAGCTTAGTCCCAAAACGACTCCTGATGGTGTCATCAAGACACCGCGCAAAATTGGGTGTGCATTGGCGTTACCCTGGATTCCTGCGTCACTCAAGTAGCTCGAGCCGTTTGACTCTGACATCAGAGCTGCAAGTATGTATGTTCGTCCCAACAGACCCGTGCCGTCGTCCACCGCGCCTACCTTGGAATTGGAACCTACTACACCATTTGCTTGAACAAGTTGTTGGCCTACAACAAAACCTGAATTTGTGACTTTTCCTAGATTGTTGCCCGTTGTTGTGCGTGCAAGACCACTGCCGGCGCCAAGAACCCGAATAAACGTTCCGGCACCTGCATTCCGAAGCCATTCGCGCATTGCAATTGGTCCAAACTTAGTTCCGTCACTATTTCCAAACACCGAAATAAAGTCTTGGAATGATGCAACAGTTACTGGGACAAAAGCTGGCCCTCTAACTGATGTTCCAATCACGCCAGCTGGGACGCCTGACGGCTCGATTCCCGAAGGTGCTGAAAGATCGATTTCGTTCGCTACAGCACCCGGACTGGTTGGGTATGTGAAATTTGCCATTTTTTCTCCTGTCTAATCTACTTATGTCTTACTCGAAGCTTACGCCACTGTTTGTAATGATAAAGTCAACCGAAATAAACTCAATTGCTCGAGTTGGAACTACCTGAACACGACCTTTCAACCTGTTCAGCTCAATTTGAGATTCCGGATTATTCGAACTATCACAAACAACATTGAATTTCTCAATGCCCTGATGTGCCTGGACGAACGTTAGCTCTTGCACTGCCTGTGCTACAAAGCTTGCCCGAGTTTCTACGTTGTTCTGCTCAAACACCAGACGACGAGCAATATCATTGATTCGTCGTTTGACATCGATCAACATTCTACGAGCATTGATTCGATTGAGCGCTGTTTGTGCCACCTGCAATGTCTTCTGTCCGAAGATAACAAATCCCGCTCTTGGGAATGTTGCAATCGGATTGATTTTTGCGTCATAAAGATCATCACGATCTGTTGCTGACAATCGATTCTCAACGTTGGTGACAAACTCTAACGCACCGCGGTTGAATCCTGCGGGAGCAAACCACACCTGGTTTGTTTTGTCATTGAAGCCGATGGCACCCAAAGCTGCGATTGATGGTGCAACTTGGACGCGATGATTATTCTGCACATCATCGATGATCACATCAGGGAAGTACACTGCAACGTAGTTGTTATCAATCCCACGAGTTTCGAATCTCGAAATTGTCTTGGTGACGTCAGATCTTGCTGTAGAATCATCATACAGACGATTGGAGCTCTTGTCATATTCAACGATATCCATGATGTATGCTGCCAATCCATACATCTTGACAGAATCAGATGCGAAATCTGTTACAAAAGGCTCACGAATTCCTGGGATCGCCAGCAAGTTGATCTTAGACGTCGTGGGCTCAGTGATAATACTGATTGCCGCGCGAAGCGAAGAAATGTTGTTATTGACACGACCTTCACCTGACTGATTTTTTGCACTGACAAGTGACAAACCAATGTTGGGTGAACCGGTTACAGCCTTACCGCCTGTGTCGGTTGACAAAGCTCTATCCTTGAAGAATGCTTGGTCTTCATCGAGAATATTGACGCCGTCAAATCCACCGTAGAAAATGTTGGTGAACTTGTTGAAATCAGTGAATCGATTGAACAAAGCAGACGACGTAGCAATCAAAGATGCCATCGTGATTCGATTGGCGAGTGATCCATCTGTCACAGTGTATGTTGAAGGATCGGGTCGACCATTCCGGACATACGCTGCCTCAAGCATGTGTTCTGCTGCAGATGACGTCACTTGCGTCGTTACATCTGACAATTGTGAGGCCGCATTGTGTAGAGCAACTCGTGACAACGTAAACTTGTTGTCATTGAAGAAGTCTGTTGCAGCACCGGTTACCAAGGTATCCATCTTGAGAATACCTTGGAACTTCGTGTATGCACGAACGAGCGAATCAATTCCGGCTCCTTCATTCGACTTCAAAACAGCGTTCGTCACATTTGACGTACCGTTGCTTGACGAAACAGGCAGCGGATCTGTCTTGACACCCCAGTAGTACCGCGTGTCAATTCGCTCTGACTCTCCGGACTCGCCCAAATATGACGGGCTAGATGCCTTAACAGCACCTCGTGTGCACTTGACACGGTAGGGGAGCGGAGGAACGATAGAGCTTGTTGTCGCCAGGACAGTCGATTTTTTCTGGTACAGACCGAGACGACGACCCTCTCCGGCTCCAAAAGTCTCACCATTCAAGCCGGTCAACGCTGTTGTTGAGTCAGTCAGGGAATCAGTTGTTTTGAGAACTGGGATTCCACGGAAACCAAATGGCAAAGATTTTTCAGGAACTTGTCCAAGCTCAACTTGCTCATTCATTACAATTCGAACGCGTTGCGATACGTTGGGGTACTTGCCCGAGATGACCAATCGACGTTCACTGGCAGATTCTTGATCCCAATCAAAAGCGACCTTCTTATCGCCAATCATTCGAGCAATGTATCTATCTGACGTTGGATCGAGCGAGCAATCCGGATACCTCTCAAGAATTGCTGTGTTGGTGTCACCGTCATTAAATGCACGAACTTGAACTTCAAACGAACCGAACGGTTGTTTTTCGTTGGTGCTAGCTCGAACTCCGGCGATAGAAATCTTGAATTTCTCATTTGCATACGCGCCGTCAGTCAAAGTTTCAAAGTAGAAGAGATCAAGCTCTGCTTCACCAAACGGCTGCGAAATGAACGATGTCGTTCTAGGGGTGGTATATCGTGTGTCGTACCTTCCAAAAAGATTCAAGAACGCGATCGAATCTGAAGTTGTAGCAGCCGATCCGGATACGATAGCCACAGTTGGTGTCGTGGTCGAAACCACAGGAGCTAGATCATGATTGACAGCAAAGTCGAGATACAGAAGATGCTCTTCTTCCTGGAATTTTGCGGGATCGGTATTGAGAATTCGACTAATGTAATTGCTGTCATTTGGGTCCAAAGATGCTGTCAAGATTTTAAGTCCGTCTTGGCTCTCATCGTAACTCCAGCCCTTTCCAGACGATGAGCTGATCATCAGTTTGAAATACTTCGTTTTTGATAGAGGACTACCATCAATAGCACCGACAGTTGCTGCGCTCAAGCTATCTGACTCTAGGTTTGAATACGAACCGGAGTGATCCATGGCCATCAACCTTGTGCCAGTTGCCATGAGGACCACACCTCGAACCAAGTTCATTGCTGATGCATTGCTAATGCTGCCATTGTCTGTGAAGATTGGGAATCCATTTGTCTCGTCATTGTCAAGAGCGTTGTGACGTGCAACAATCAATTGAACGTAACCCTGATTACCTGGCTTTGATGTATCATCTGATGCTGCACCTACAATTCTGAAACCTGCATTTTTTACTGCGCCTGAGTCTCGAGTCGTAGCGATATCTGTGCTTGTCTTATTTGTGCCGGCGCCGAGGACTCTGACGTAGGTCAGAGCTGATCGATTTCTGAACCATTGCTCAACAGCATAGGGTCCAAATCGTCGTGAATCTAGTCCACCAAACTTCGTCTGGAAATCATCAAATGATCCCACTGTGACGGGAACAAATGCCGGACCCTTTTCGGCGGTACCAACAATTCCTGCCGGAATGCCAGATGCGGCTACCTTAACCTCCGAAATGTCAATTTCTTGGTCAAAAAATCCGGGTGATCTAAATGTCTGCTCAGCCATGTCTTCTCCTGTGTTTTGCGAACTTACACAACAACTGCCATAAGTATCTTTGAAAATGTGGAATCATCATAATATTAGATAATCTCACGATAGATTGTTTCTCCGCGACGGGTGGTTCGTGTCTTTACAACGCTCATCGAGCGTATTTCTTTTCTTGTGAACGGATCTATTATTGTCTCAACTGTTGTCTCACGTAGATCATTAACAGCACCACCAATAAGAGCGCTATCATCCTGTATTGTTGCTCGTGAACTTAAATTTCTGGGGTCGCTGAGTGATGATGCTGATTGACCGCCGATAGCTTGTCCTGGGAGTGGTGAAACAATATTTCTCGAATCATTCAAAACATAATCGACGGTGTCTCCGCTTGGAGCACCCACTTCTACTGCATCCAAAATTTGTGCAGATGTTATGTCCATCTCGAAAATTACTTGAGGACTTGACAAGATAGATCGGAGCCTTGCCGGTGAACCGTCATACGTCTCGCCTAATAAATATCCCGGCACTTTCAAAGTGAATGATGTTCGAATAATTCTCTCGTCATCAGTAAAGTCATCAAAATTGTTGCTAGGATCAAACCCTGCTTCCATGTATGCTACAAATGTGTATCCCTTCTGAGACTCCAGACGAAATGTTCGTTGCTCATAGTTTTGAGCATTGGTCATTATTGCCATCACGATGTCATTCATTTGCATTACGTATTGGGCCCACACTGTTATTTCATACGTTGCTGTCACAAAAATCGGTGGCGGCATCTCAATGACTTCGTAGATGTTGTTTCCAAGCTCAGGCGAAAGCAGGTTTCCTTTCTTTCTTTGGCGGCTCACTTGAGAAGCATCTCTTCGGGTCGCGATTCTTCCAGGCTTTGCACCTTGAAGGGGCGCTGCAGTGTTGTCATTTAGAAAAGCTTCGTCAGTTGCCAAGTCATCGGAGTTTTTGAGGCCTGTCTTGTTTAGCCAATGCTGGTATCTCGGGTCTTTTTTTGACAGCTTTTTTCGGATGATGTGTGGAACAATCGTATTAGATGACATTCCCATCTCATTATCCATCGAGAGCGAAGACCTCATGATAGAGATGACAGGCAGAATTAATGCACCTGCTCCATCACGCAAAGGCTTCTTTCTTGCAATCAATGCGAATCTTTCTCCTGCCGCGAAGACCACAGGAATTCTTTTTTGCTCATCCTTGTAAGTGTATGTTAAGGGCAAGTCTTTATTGAACAGATCAAACAGTGTCCTGTCAATGTCCTCAATAGAGCACGATGGGAGCTCGACGTTTGTATCTGTTGCATTCTCTCCGGCCAAAGGTGGGTTTCCTTGTCTGGCAGCTTCAAGTTGCTCACGTATTGACATAGTTACTCACTCTCATCGTAAAAAGCAGATCCCGCGGCTGTATCGTCACCCTTTGGTGAGACTTCTGCCGGTCCGGTTATTGGTGCTTCGAGGACACCCTTTTCTTGGAGTGCACGCTTATCACCGGTGGGGCCAAGTCGATTTTCCTCGAAGCCTCGTTGCTGGACAAATGTATCTTGAACTGCATCAGCATCTGTATAGTGCTCAAATGTCGGTCCAATTGGATCTCGAGATAGCTGGCCCTTTCTTGCTTGACGACCCGTCAGCTTAACACCCATTATATGCTCAATCTGCCCGTAAATTGATGTATCCAACTGGTGCTGTATCACTTCGAAGAACGTGACATCATACGAGAAATAGTCGCCAATTTTTGTATCGATGCCCTTGTCGAGCAGGTCGCGGTAATGCAAGTAGACTTCAATGGTGTAGAACTCTTCAATTCCGAAACGATTGACTCTGACGTCTTCTGGCTTGTACTCCACTCGACCTTCGATTTCCACGGGCGGGTCGAAAATCTTGTCAGGTGACTCCTCGTAGACATCATGAATATTCATCACATCCGGGCGAACGGAGTAGTAATAGATTTTTTGCCCTACAACATCCTTGATGAGCTCTTTGCTCAAATCATTTATGAAGTCGATCTCTCTGGGTGTGATGAAAAGTCTGGCCATTGTTTACCCTATGAAGATCGCGCGACCGTTGGGCACAGGAATGCCTCGGAGCACTTTTTGTAGGTTTTCAACAGCAGCTGCCTCTATTTCAAGAAGCTTCTCATATGTTGTCGATTCAAGCATTTCACGCAATGACGTGGTCAATTTCTCCTTGTCTTCTCGGCCCTGAGATACTAACTCGCCGCCGTTCAGCGTCAAGTCACCGCCAGGTATTGGAACAGATGTAAACTTTGTCCGGACAAGGCCCAAAAGCTCTCTACACAGTGCCAGACAATACTGCCTAACCCACTGCCGGCCGACTGAATTGATATTTGAAAACTGAATGTTGCCGAAAGGAATGTTCGACATGTTTGAGACACCGTAAATTGACGGATCTGGGACATCTGGATTCAGAGGGTCAGAAGCAAACTGGACTCTCATCCATAGCTTCTTTGCACTCACAGTTGTAGGCGTTGGAAATATTCGAATATTCTTACCAACAATTTTGAACGTATAATTGGAACGCCTTACTCTACTTGAAAGATCAAGCATTCCTCCGCGAAGAATATCCTCAAAGACCGGTAAAACATAGAAGACAGTCTCCGGAGTGAATGACTCAAATGAGAATTCATTGTTGAGGTAATTGACAGCAGACGAAGCATCAAAGAATCGATAGGCAGCATGTGGACTGTAATGGAAAACCTCCATGATCTTCATTTTTCCACCAAGCTTATTCAGGCTACTGCTGAAAATCAGATTTCCTGCTGTGTCCTTGAGTGACTCATACATATTGTAGTCTTGTTGCCCGTGAACGAGATCAATTGACCCAGAGATTGAATCGTACATTCCTCCTAGACCGGCCTCTGTTGAGTAGGGCTCTGCCTTTCTGAGGAAGAAATCCAGTGTCTCTCGTGAGAACTTCTGTTCGTCACCCGCAAGTGTACCTGTTGAAATTCCCAAGAAATTAGTGAGTTGACTCTTAGCTTGGTACTCATTAACGATTCGGCCGTACTCAAACAGTGACTCCTCAAAACACGTCCAGATCATCTTCTTAGTCAGCTCAACACTAAGTACATCGTCGCCTAACTTTCTCTTGACAAAAGTGACCATTCCATCAGCTTCAGTTTGGAAGTCAGTATCGGCATCAAATAAACCAAATGATGTTGGATTTAGTGTATTAAGAAAACTAGACATGGCAACCTCGACTCTAAATATCGAGTCGGGTGCAAGTTCGACTCAAAGAAAATTCTGTATGACTACAGCGGCACCCATCAAAAACTGGACTACAAGAAAGACTGTAACTGCTCGCGTTTTGAAAGTCTCAAACTCAGCAACCTTGTCAACGTGCTCTTTCATCTGGACAGAAGACCAGACGTTATCGACCTTCTCTTTCCAGGCTACGAGTTCGTTTACCTTTGACTCACGCATCTCGAGGCGCTGAATAGCTGCTTGGACTTTCTTCATCTCGGCAGTTAATGAATCAATTCCGGATGCTAGTGTTTCTAGCTCTTTCAATACGAGTTTCGAATATTCATTCCAGCCATTTTGATCATTTGGTTTTTTGTCAGACATTTTCGACCTCATAGTTATCTAAAATTGACTTCTTGATCTTGCCGAGCTTGTTTGATCTTGGAATATCGTCGCAATTCAGTATCTCCACGATTTGATCAAACATCTTTGCCTTCTTGTCGCGACGTGTTTCTACGAAGTCAACAGTGGCAAGAAGAGAATACAACTTCTCAAATCTTCGGGTGGCACCAAACTCTTCTTTCTTTTCCAGCACAGAATACCCCGGTCAAGATCGATTATGTACCAGAGACTGTAACAGTTCCACTTGTCTCAGCAGAACCAGTCAAAGTCCTGTGTCAATCACAAGTCTTCAAATGTTAAATATCGACACCAGTTGAAACCGGCACGAAAATTAGGGCTTGAGCTTGTATTTTGTGACAAGGGTGTTACAAATTTTGCGTTTTTCTAGCTTTGAGAAAAACTTCTTATTCGTCAAGAAGGTCGATGCCCCTTTGTCTACCATGTTGGTAGCAATTAATTTAGATGTTGCGCGTGAAAGAGGGCAATATTTGTTGTTCATCAAGTCATAACAAATACCTTGAATTTTTTGTGATCGAATCTCCGCTTGCTTTACCTTGGATACCTCAGGCTTGGACTTGGGCAGAGGCGGCGGTGGCGGAATTACTTCCTTGACTCTCTTCTCAATAGTCTTCTCTTCCTTCTTTTCAGATGACTTCTTTGGGGCCTGTGAAAAAAATGACTTCTTGTTCTTATTTTTCTTTTTGTCTTTGCTCATGAGTATGGTTTCCTTGCCATCTGGCTAGGAATAAGTATTGAGTCAAACGAAAGTTGACTCCTTGCGTGTAAATCAATGGCAATGTGTAGTATAATTTTTCCAGGAGGTTATCATGCTGCAACTTCTGAAGAGGCGAGTGCATCAGCTTTTCTGTCGTCACATGGGCAGTTTATCGCACTGGGAGATTGATCCCAAAAATCTTCCGGGGTGGCGTGGGATGAAGTGTGCCAAATGTGGGAAGGAGTGGATTTGTTTCTGAGATAGTGTGGTTCCCAAATGAAAATGGAACTTACAGTGTTGATTGTCCCCTCTACATTTAATGCGCAGGAGCAAAAATGACATACAAGCTGGTGATGCCCGAACAACTCGAAGACTTCAAAGACAACAAGTGCTACATTGATATGAAAGCATATCTTGGCAATGCTGGGATGTTTGCACCAAATGTTATGAAGGCCCACTTGCCATCTGCCCTTCTTTTCTATGTCAATGAAGAGGGAAAAGTTACCGCCATGGCGAAATCTGCTGGAAGCGAGCGTGTTTCCCTTGAAGAGCTCACGTCACAGGATGGATTCTTTTTAGCCTATTTTGCACGAGTTCAAGTGATTTACAACGCTCGAAATGAGATGGAAAGAGATCCGGATCCAAAATATCGATTCTGTCAGATTGAAAGAGAACTTCCTGACGAACACTTTGCTGATTGGGGCTAGTCTTTCAGAAGTCCTGACAGTTTCATCCAGCGCTCCATGACCAGTTGCTCATCTGATTTCGTTGATTCGTTTGCCTCATTTTCGTCCTCCGCCGCCTCGGCCTCGGCCTTGAACGGTGGTTTAAGATTGATATCAGCATTTTTCATACGATGGTAGATGGTCTTCTTTGCCTTTTTACCGCCAATGGTTTTATGATCAAATTGTGGCATATCTGCTCGATCCGGCGCTGCAGGATTTTTGGGAATGGTGCTCAAGTTTTTTGCAACCTTTTTGGCTATAGCATTTCGAACCTTTCCAATATCAGCACCAATTTTGAATCCTGCCCACTTTGAAATTACTTCATTATCTGACGCGTCCTTTAGCATTTTGTGATTTAGCAAAGGTCCCGGAGCTTTTTCGTCAACCTGCTTGTTCACGTTTTGCAACAACATATCATAAATTCCTCTTGCTGGCATCCCCAAAATGTTATACTTGATAGGTTTTCCTGCCGCTGGCATTTCTTGTCCGGGCTTTTTGTATGATGCGATTGCCAACTGAGCTGTTGCCAATTTTTGTTTTGTTTCTCCAGGCAAACCCACATCTTCAACGCTAATGTTACCTTTTGGTCCACTAATTGCCCAAACACCTGACCATCTATGGTGACCATCAATGACCTCATCTCCAGCAACTGTTATTGAACCTGGCGCTCCAGTTGTATTGCTGGTAATTGCTTGCTCAAGTGTGTCAGCATCGCCAAGAGGGAAAGCTGCTGATTTCATTAGGTCAATTTCTTTTTGTGTTGGCTTGAATCCTCCAACATTGACCATCGTGGGAGACGTTATCTCTATCCTATCGTCCTTTTCAACTTCATCAAAATCGCCCCTTAAGGTTTTCAAAAGTTCTTTAGGGTCTGCTTCATTTCCAAGTTTTTTTGCGGCAGCTGGGCCTTTTTCAAGGGCTGTCACAACGTCATCAACCATATCCTCAAACAGATAAGAAGCTAGACTGCGACGACTGCTACCTCTGTGAGACGACCTATTGCGTCTTGTTTCTTTCAAAATAATTTCCCTTAGTTTTCTTTTGGTAATCTTCACTGGTTTCTCTTGTTGT
>Ga0080013_1003928_pt1 | contig 15060 bp, 15 predicted proteins | sample ETNvirenome_6_85_FD_69236 | JGI IMG/M metagenome (GOLD analysis project Ga0080013, IMG submission 69236) | Marine viral communities from the Pacific Ocean - ETNP_6_85 (SPADES assembly) (version 2) | ecosystem: Environmental > Aquatic > Marine > Oceanic | place: Pacific Ocean | collected 2013-06-19
TCCTACGTTATTAGCAAGCCATCCTGAAATTGAAGCTAAAGTGGAATAATCTGCATCAGAATCAAACTCGTCATTATAAATACCCGTCGCAATGGTGCTCACCAAATACGGCGTTTTAGATCTATCCGGCATACAATATATTTACACTAAAAACTAGAAACCTTCGCCCATTAATTTCTTGGCTCTTGCGTGGTCGGGGTGAGCTGGATCATGAATAGGTAAGGGATCCTCCATTGAAATTGTTCGTGCGCCCCGCGAGACCCGTTGAAATTCTTTTTTAAGCTTATCTCTCAATCGGGCTAAACCCCCCTCCGGAAAAACCCCAACCCTCATTGCCAAATTTTGCAAATCACTCAAATTAGAATCTTTTAATTGAGCTTCAAAGACATTTGGATCATTAGTTCCAAAAGGGTTTACTGTTTTAATGCCTAAAACTTCTTCTAGTTTTTTTACCTTTTCAATGGCCTCATCGTCCATTTTTCCTGTAGTAAAATTTTGCAGATCCTCAAGACTGGTCTTCTTTTTCGTGGCTTTTGAAACGTTTTTCTTCGCCGCCTTTTTTGTGGTTTTCTTTCTCGCTGCCATGTTAGTATATTACAACTAAAATTGTATTTTTCCAAAAAAAAACTCCGCCCCCCGAAGGGAGCGGAGTCGTCAGTATCAAACTGATTACATGATTAAGCCTACTAAGGCTCTGTTGTCCAAGACCATACGTCCCTCTTCCAAGGCACCGTAATAACCAATTCTCTGCTGTCTAGAGGAGAACTGATCATCAGCGACTAAGTTGAACTGAGATCCAGTTTCGGAATCCACAGCAATAGCGCGAATCATCGCGTCACGGCTGCGGTCAAGACCAACAATGATTTCCTCAGTAGCGCCATTGAAGGCACTGGACACCGTGGTAGAACTGTTATTGAGATAATCAGTAGTACCAGCGACTGTATCGAAGACGTCATTGAAACGCTTGCCAACACCTAACTCAAGGACTTCCATAATGGCCACACCAAAGAATTCAGTTAAGCCACTCTGACCAAACACTGAATTTCTGACGGCGTCAGTGGCAGGAATACCTGCACCACCAGCGCCATCCGTAACAGCTGAAGCTGCACCAGCTGCACCAACGGTGCTTACCGGATTGTAAGCCATAGCACGAATCTGCTCAACCACTTCAGGTGAAACCAGAAGATCAGTCAAGGCCTTACGGGCACCAGCAGGTGTACCACCGGACCATGAAGCATTAACTCTCTTCATCTTGGTGAACAACTTGTTCAAGTCGTCAATCAAGAAACGGTTAGCCTGAGCAGTCCTAAACACGTTACGGTTTTTAGCACCAAATGTCGCATTACCGTTTGTCGCGTTCGCTAGAGCTGTCATCAAGAGGTTGGAGGATGTTCTTTCCTGTTTAAGGAGAACTTCCTGTGCCACCCGAGTAAAAGTTTTACCAATCACATCAAGTCTAGAGCGGGAAGCGTACTTTCTGTCGAAAGACACCGCGCTATCCAAGTTATAAGTAGCGAACTTCAATTCGGAGGCTGTGGGTTGAATGTAGTTGGTCGGAAGACCCCCGGCCACAGATTGACTGTAGACCCGAATGTAATCCTCATCAAAAACATCGTAATACAAATCCAACGGAATAGAAGGATTGTCGTCTGCGTTATACTCTAACGCGGTGAACAGATTGCTGATAGTCGGAGCATTATTGATAACCTCGGCCAAAACCGGACCAATAAACTCGGCTAACGCAATTTGAGCAGCGTAAGCGGTTTCTCTGTTACGAGAAGCCATTGCTTTCACCAGTTCCACTTGCTCATCGGTTCTTTTTAATGTAATTTTCATTATATTATATTAATTCCTTTCTAGTTAAGGGTTACGCAACATCCAATGAGCTGCTACAGTCTATCTGGACTAACGCGTACTGTGCAGTACCCGTACCAGCAAACACATCCGCCTGACCATTCTGAGAGGTTCTATTGCCGGTCGCCAAAACGTGACCAACAAGAGCAGCCGTCAGATCAACCAGTCCCTCACGAGAATAGCCGGTCAATTTGCCCGGATTGTCGGGAGAAATCCCAACAAGGTTACCCGGAACAACAGAACCGCCTACAAGTTCGTAAGCTGACTCGTCAAAGGTGAACAAGCCCCTCGTCGCGACCGGGCAAGCCTGACCGCTAAGAACTGCCTGTAATTCATCCTTCTTGACTGGATTGTAGAGAAGTTTTTCTCCATTCTCGTCGTTCTTAATCGTCTGATTAAGAGTGACGCCTAAGACCGGGGCTCCGGTGGTGGCAGCCGAAAATCGTAAAGGAACCGTTGGGTACTTATCAGCACCCAAGAACGGGTAATCGGTTTTCCCCAAGTAATCACTTCCGATAAGATCGAAAGTATCTTGGTTCATATTACCGCTCAATACCTTTACCATTACGCCTGCACTACCGTTGCCGTCAGTTGACGGGTTGTCGTCTACCACCTGATTTGCAAACAGGTTGATGACATCCGTCTCGTTATATTGCCTAAATGGGTATAATCTAAGTGCCATATTTGTTTAGTAGTTTATTTGTTTAATAGGTTATTGAAATGTTTTCGGTATTAAAGGCCCGCCTGAATTGATCCGACAAGGACTCTTCCGTGGAAGAAGCTTCGTTATTATTAGCGATGCTAGCATGTGGAACTTCAACGTTTTCCACAACTTCCTCTACAGTTTCATCGGTTTGAGGAACAGCCTCAGTAGCAATAGCCACACCCTCTTGTGAGGTAGTAGCTAAACGCTTCTCAAGCTCTTCCTGAACCTTTGCTTCAAATTGTTTTTCCTGCTCCACTTGAAAAGCTTTGCTCTTATGTAGAAGAAGGGAAGCCAATTTAGATTGATAGCCTTCAAAAGCCTCGTCGGAAGCCTCGAGAATCTTCACTTCGTTCGCCAGAACCGTACGGTCTTGGTCAGAAAGGTCGTAAAGCTCGTCGATAGCTTCCATTCGGCTATTGAACAGCTGTTCTGCCGCAGCAGCGTTAATGGAAGATTCTAGTGAGTTAATTTTCTCATTAGCCTCTTCCAACTTCGTCTGAAGATCATCTATCGAAGATTTAGCCTCGCTTGCATCTTTCTCAGCCTGAGCCTTTGCAGCCTCAACAGCCTCTCTTTCCGCCTGAAACTCCGCATCCTTCTCACGAATCTTATCGATAACATGAGAAGCAACAGTGGCTACAGCTTCCTGAGTGAATTCCGCATTGTCCGCTAACTTCGAATCGAGAACCTTCTCGAACTCGGTTTTGAACTCTGTAATATCCATAGTATTAGTATTTTTTACATTATTAATTTCCTTTTGGGAAATTTTTAAAATATTATTTTTAAAATTATTTTCTGGTATCGTCGCGTCGCGCTTGTCGTTCACCTCTAAATCTATATTTTTTTGAACTATTAAGCCGCTCACGTCCGCCGCCGGATTAGTTGTAAATCCAATGCCCAGTGGAAAGACATCTCCTACTACCAATCGGTAAATGGGGGTTCCGTCGTTTAAGGCCCCGGCCCCTTCAAAAGCTTTTAGAAAGTGCTTCATTTCATTGATGTGAGTAGGGTCAGTGATAATTTCAGCGTCCTTTAGGTCCTTTGAACCCAAAGCCAACACAAAATCATTAAAACCCAATTCCCAGCTTGCAGAAATTTTCTTAAAGCAATCGCTTTCTTTATCACTTGAATCCAAAAGAACGTCCGCAAACTGCTTATTAACAGTCTTATAAATAACTGCTGCTAATGAAATATAATAAGGATCTTTAGTACTAAGAGCCGCCGCATTGCCTAAAATCTTATTATTATCAAGGTCGGCAAACCCGGCGTTGACAATATGCCCCACCACCTTTTGCTTTTTATGTTCAATATTTGTGGGCTTATTAACGAAGTAATCGATTAAGTCAACAGCAGTTTCTGAATTGATCCCGTCTCCGTTTTTATTGAATTTATTGACAACAGCCGCATTAAAAGCCGCTCCCACCAAATCGATATTCCGCTCCAAATCGATAGACTTCGGTATTAAAGGGCGTAAATTCTCTAAAGAGGCTTGACTGATATTAAGGTCGTTTTCTATGTCGCTCGTTGCGTGGACCGTGAACTCGTAACGAGTCTTATATTTAAAACTATCCGACATCCTTCATGAATATTACACCTAATTATTTATTGAGAGAATTTTTTCTACTATGGTGCAAAATAGCTGCAGCGTAATCATCTAGCTCATGTTCTGAGCTAATTTCTAACACTTGTTTCATCGGATTTAATTTAATCAATTTATTAGGATCTTTGACACAGGCCTTCCCAACTGCCAACCAATCTTTTTTGTCTTTAGCTACCACCACAGACTCGCACACCCTCTCTAGCATCTCTTTTTGGGTCTTGCTGAGGCGTTTTTTATTGAAAACCTTTTTAGCTTCAGTGGCTAATGAATTATATAGGTCGTTAGTTTTATCAGCAATATTTTTAATCGCGGTAACAGAGTAAGTTGTCTTCGCTAAGGTTTTGGCTCCCGGCGGCCTTCCCGGTCGCCCAGCACTCCGAGCAGCGTTCTTTTTGTCTTCGTATTCTCGTCGTTTTTCTAATAGTTTTGCGCCTTCAGGGTGTCTAATCTCTTCTATTTCCTCATCTTCTTCGAAGGTCATAGGCATAGGTGTTCCCCCAACGATAGGGTTGTAATAACCCTTTTGACGGTCTTCAACAAATTTTTCTTGAGCCTCGTCAAGCTCTTTATTATTGGGAAAAACACCCGTTTCGATCACTTTGATGCCTTCGCTTGGAGGAAGGATCCCCAGCTCCATCATACGCGTAATAGTACGTTGCACTTGGGTTTGGTCTTGAAGATCAATGGTTTCGAATTTAGCAAGAGGTGCATTTTTCAATCCGTAGTTTTTACAGATTTGTTTAATCTCTGGCTGTAGAAAATTATTAAGAAACGCATCCCTAGACTCCTTTAATCTTTGCAAAAACATTTGAGCTTTTATTTCAGTGCTTGCAAATTTTTCTTGATTTAAAATTATATTTTGTAAACCTTCTTTGATATCCTGATTGACCACTTCGTACTTTGATGGCCCAATAACCTTTTGGATATCGGGAATGATGAATTCAGCCTTGGTAGTGTAATCGCTAACCAGAATACGCCCTACGCTCTGATTTTGAAAAAGAGATTGCATGGCTCTTATGTTTCGAGGATTTACCCCTCCCTTGTCAGGCGTAGTCCCCATTGTGATCATAAGAACTACGTTTTCTATAGTACGACAGATGGATTGATCAATTTTTTTCATTTCCATCTTGAATTCTATATCGTCTAAAACAGGAAAGCCAAAAGGAACGGCGAACGGTTCATAATCTTGCTTTTTATAAAAAGAATACTTCAACCTTTTGGGGTCGAGATCCACCCTCATACCGCTTAATGACCATGAATCGTTTTTTATTTTTTGCTTGATTTCTACGTCAAGAGCCTCATAAAGTTCCTTGTCTTCGTCAGTCTTTGGATTTTTTAATCTTTCTGCTTCGTACTCGCTCAGGACTTTTGCGTAAAGACCTACATCAAATGAAGTTGCGCGCTTGGCCACAACGTCGAAAGGGTTTAACAGAATATATCTAACAGGTAGTTTGTTAGTTTTTAAAGTTATTCCAAAATTTCTCACCTTAGAAAAATCCTCGACATTGATTTTCCCTTCAATAGTATATAAAAATACATTCCCACTTCGATAGAACTCTCTAAAGAACTGGTCTTTTAAACTCCAGATTTTAATTTTTTTCAACCAAGCGTTAACAAACGCTCTAGACTTTACGGTGCCCCCTTCCAGATACAATGTAGAATTAGCAAAATCAGCCATCATATCAACCGCATTTCTAAAAACAGCTATATTGGCATAAGCCTTCTGAGTTAATTCGATAGCATCCCGAACATTTACGCCATCAAGCCCATATTCGTACGGAAGCATTCCGGCTCTAATATTACTATATTTAAAAAGCTTAGGTGCAATGGCGATATTATTGCGCCGAGTGCCAGTGCTGTTTGTCGGCCCTCCTGAACGAGAATAAGCCACAGACTCATAATTATAAAAAGACTCACCTATTAGCTGGGGCTGATATGCCCCAGTGCTTCCTTGAGCCATATTCTCAAAGGATTTTTGTTGCTGCTCCTTGAACTTATTCCAATAATCGGACCTTTTGGTATATCTCCGTTTTTCAGCCATGTTAAAAATAAATTACACTTAAAGTCATTGAAGTGACTTTGAAAGTTACTTTCTTTACATTATAAACTCTGGAACGAATGTTTCTATAACATGTTCCTGTTGTACATTAAGAGAATCAAAATGGACTTTGGCCATCCAGTTAGCCAAAACCAAAGCCGAATAAGAATCCTTGCGGGCTTTGTCTGGCCCGGTCTGCCGACGCAGATTAGCGGGCAAATCAAAGGTTTGAGTCCCTTGGGAGGTGGTTGTTATCTGAATAAGAGCGCATTCGTTTTTTGTTAATTCTATCATATCTGATTGATGCTCAATAAAATCAATCATTTTTGCTCCCGGGTTTTGGTTGGTCTCCTCTTTTGTGCGTAAAAATTTAATATTCTGTATGGGAATGCTTTTATTTTTTTGTTTGGTATAGGAGTCATCAATGGCGCGGCTAGCGAAATAAAGGCGGCGGTGGTCAAAATTAGCCTGTAATAATTCGTTGGCTTGCCGGATCCAGTGGCTCGTGGGCTTGCGTAACGTTACATATTTGTAATCCTTTTTGTTGTACTGGTTTTTATAAGACTGTAATCCTTTTTGGTATTCTTCGGGCTTGTCCAAGCCCACCTCTATAGTCTGTAGTTTAATATTTTTTTGTTTAAAGGTGTCGCTTTCATTACAGGCCTGCAAAAACTGCACCCCCCCGTTGTAGTCTCCACATACAGAGATTATATTAAAATTTTCCAAACAAAATAAAAAATAATCAATATGATTTTTCAAAGAAGTTCCAGATAATGCGTAACCATGAACCAAGGTGGCTTTTTGCTCTTCGGCATGAAGTTTTAAAATTTGAATTGCAAAATCATCCGAACTTTCAGTTTGCGACCACGACGGATCGAACGCCAAAATATATTCTGAACTTGGGTCTCCTTGAACCTCTACGCAAGGCGACTCTCCGTCAGAAACTGTGCATAGTGCCATTTTACTGGTTTTAAAATACCCCGAACTATCATCCGTGAAAATAGCACCAAACTCTCGTTCGAATTGAGACTGACTCATGGTGGCTTTAGCTTGGTGAAGCAAATTTTGATCATACAGCTGCGGGGGAGCGCAATCGTAACTATATTGCATAACACATCGCGACGCGTTATCTTTTTGCTTTTCGGCTGATATCAAAAACTCAAACTGTTGATAAAGCTTATAAAGATATTCGAACTTATAAGAAGCAGAGGACAAAGCTATAAGCTTGTTGTTAGGCCAAATATGCCTATCCCCTTCTTTCATTTTTTTTTCTTCCATTAAGCGGGTCTCCAGTTTAAAAAGCTCATCTCGTTGTGTTGGGTTTTCAACAACAGATAAAAAGGGAATAATGACCTCGTTATAGATTCTTTCAGGCATCAGAGCAAACTCGTCAATAATGATTCTATGAAAGCGAAACCCACGAAGTTTTTCGCCGTCCCCTAAAGGCAAAGCCCGGATACGACTCGTACCAATCTCCATTAACCATTCGTCATTACTTTTAGAGGTTTTAGTAATGCATTGACGAAAAAATGCAGCCTCTGGTTTATTGGCAATATCCTCTATCTTTTTAAAAATCATTTTAGCTTGACGAAAAGATTTAGACAATATACCAATTTCAACGCCTTGATTCAACACAGCATCTAAAACTGCAAAAATACCCGTTGTAAAAGATTTAGACATTCCTCGGCTCCATACTCCTAAAAAATAGTCCGTTTCAAACATGGACTTGATCGCCATGTGTTGAAAGGGGAAAAGTTTAACCCCTAAAAGAAGATCGGTAGCAAAGGTAACATTGTTACGCAAAAACTCATACAAAGCTAGTTTAGCCTCTCTTTCGTCTAAAAAACCCTCTATAGCCAAAAGGTCTTCGTTACTTCTGAGAGAAACGGTTCGTCTTTTTTGATGACCTTCTTGCCAGCTCATTCTTCCCGAGTGTCCCAAAAGTATTGCATATCGGTTTGCCAAATATTTTTACCCACTACCAAAAGTCTTGGAATAAGATATGTTGCATTATCCCTAGTTCCTGTAAATATAAACTGACATACTCGCGGATAATCATGGCAAATATCTTTTATTTGTCTTAACGTATAATCAATGTTAGAGCGCCTATTAAAAATTCTATTTTCTTTTGTAATTTTTTCTACGCTAGACTCAACAACAACAAATAAATAAGCGTCCATTTCTTGAGCTCGAACTATCTCGCGACGAAACCTTTCTATATTATTTTTAGCTAAAGTTCCCTGCAAATCGTTTCCTGATTTCCTATCTACGAAAGTATAACTATAGTGTTCCCCCAACGCGGTGTAATCGCCAATATCTAATTTAAGAGTTTGATTGTTACACGCCGTAAAGCTCAGAGGCTGTTGCTCTCGAGTATCTATCGCAATCTCTAAGTCTTTTGGCAATTCAAAACTAAAAAAATCTTTAGGTAAATTTTTATTGTAGAGAGGCTCACACCCTATCGCTTCGCAAGCGGCATTATAGTTGCCAAATAATTCCTTGTAAATGGAAACGGAAGGCATAAAGGAGTTTTTTGTCTCCAAATGAAAAGGGCCGTATTTTCTTTTCTTTTTAAGTTGCCGCTTTTCGAGTATGGAAAAAGCATATTTTTTCACCTCTTCCCTTGGGTGTTGGTTGCACCACTTAAGCATCTGCTGTTTTGTTGAAAAATCTCTTTCAAAATATTCATCAAACCTTTTGAAGGGAAGCGGCTCGCCTGTAAGTTTATTTTCCCGAGGATGATATTGCGTATAATAAGAAGCTAAATTTAAACCATGTTGCTTGATGTGTTTATGTAAAGAGGCTCGGCTAGTAAATTCTTTTTTACATTCAGCGCAAGGGAAAATTTTGGTGCATATTCTTTCCATTAGATTGCATCCTCTTGGCTAATTCCCATCACGCGAGCTTTCCAGTCTGACATTTTTTCTATTCCGTCAGCTTCTTTTTTTATAACCTTTTTTTGCATTTCGGCCATTTTAATCATAAGTTTACGTTCCTCTTCGTCTTGAAAAAGTTGAACCAATGAAATTACAGAAGCGTTCCGCTGCTCTTGATTGGCCACCCGTTTAGCACGTTCGCCGTTTAGTTTTGCCAACATTTTATCAACACGATTAATACACTGATTGTACTCTTCCGCTTTAGTTTTAAGCATTTCAGTCAACCTCATTGTGAGTTCGTTTTGGCCCTCCGTGTCATCAAACATTAAGTTTAACTTCTGCTTGTGCTGTTCTATTTCTTTTAGATTCACATAGTCCATGCACACATTAACATATAAATTTAATTCGTCTGAAGTTAGATCTGGTTTGTCCCACGTGCTGCGCACATACTCAGACTCAAAAAGCTCGCGACTCTGTTTTGTAATATAAGAGTTTATGACCTGTAAAAACCTAGGTGCGTTTAAAAAGGTAATTAACTTTTCTATACATTTTTTATCCCTCACGTTAAGCCTATTTATTTCAAATTCTGTTGACGCCACCTTATTGAGCTTTTTAATGGCCGTCGTGAGAACATGAGGTGGGGTGTACTTTTCTCCTGCGGCGTCATCTCGTAGGCCAAAAGTAGAAGAAAATTCATTTGAAATATATTCACATAAGGCAATAAATTTTTCAGTCTCCGCGAACCCCTTGCTCTTAGACTCCTTGGGCCATAAAAGTTGCCCTACTTCTAGCTTGGTCATTTCGGGGCAGTAGTGCTGTTTGGCAAAAGACTTTTCAGTGTCAGTTAAAAAGTGTTTGACTACTCTTTTTTTTACTTTAGTTCTATAGCTTAGCCCTTTTTCCACCCAATACCTTCTTAAAGCCCTCCCTCGAACTGTACTGCCTTTTTCATTTGGATCATCGAATAATTTTTTGGTGCATTCGCTTAAATCGCCCTCCAACTCTTCGAATAGTTTTAGGCTTTTTTCCTTTTCTTCTTTTGTTAGAATATACTCTTTCATTCGAAAAATATATCAGTTTCGTCGCATATTTTCTTAGCGATCTTTTTATAAAAATTTTTTAAGTTCTTTATCTGCTTGTAGCCCGCCTTACGTCCTTTTTCGTTACTTTTGTATCCCAGTACCTTCGCTACAACCTCCTCGTCTATGTGGTCAATAAATAACATTTTATAAATTATAAAATGACGATCATTTAGATATTGCCTCATCAACAAGTGCAGGGACTGAACTGCACTTCCTATACTATAATGATCTTCAGGTACCGTATATCTATCAAAATAATTTGTCTCCAAAGGAACTGGTATTTTGATATCGTAAGCCTGTTTGCGTGTTTTTTCCCATTTGGCGTACAGGTCACATTCGTTAGACTGCAATCCCGTAGAAGTAAAAGAACATAAATTAGAAACTTGGCCGTGGCCTTGTTCTTTGGACTGATTGTACTTACAGCTAATACATGGTCGCGCAAAATTAGAATAGTTATTGCGCAATATGTTTTTCAGCTGATTGGAGATAATTTTATTTACCCACGGCTCTATAGGGCGCGACTGGTCCCACTGCTCCCACTTATTATAAATATGAGTTCGAATAATTTGAGATACATCGTCGAAATCTAACCACGCTAAAGCGTGAAGATGCCACTTGTAGTACCGCTTCCTTATTTCATTATCGACAGTCTCAAATTTATCTTCGTAGGTCTGTTTTTTATCCTGCGCCACCGTCGCCAACATCTTTAAACTCTCCTCGGGAGGAGCTACATTCAGCTTGGGATTTTTTAGCGAATTCTTCTTTTGTCATCCTTTGGTATCCTTCGTTGGCTTCGCTAATGTGTTGTATCTCACTAGGGTTGAGAGGGGTTTTTACTAAACTTTCTAGCGTTACTTTCGAGGTAGCCATATCTATCTCATACTCTAATTTGGATAATTGAGGAACTCTTTCGTCGTCATTCTTCCCATCCGCTGCCCTTAGACTAGGTTGAGGCACTGAAGCGTTTGTCATACCAAACGCCGCAAATGTTTCCCCACAGCTTTGACAGAACTTGGGCTTCTTTAAAGTGTAACCATTTTTGGCTCCACACTCGGGACAAAATATACTAGCCATTATTTTATAATTTAGTTTGTTGGGTGATTTTCTAGTTTATTTACAATAAATTTTAAAATCTCACTTCTAAGGATGTCCTCTTTAGTGAACTTAAAAGTATACACTCCTTTTTCCCTAGATGCTTCGTCATCAAATAAATTCATAATAGAAACAAAGCCTGTCTTTCCGTTAATATCGGATTGCATAGGGTCTCCACATATGAAATATTTAGAATTATCACCAATGCGGGTAATCAATGTAACCAGCTCTTTTCTAGTGAAATTTTGAGATTCGTCCGCTATAATAAGTTTGTTTGACCAGCTTGCGCCTCTCAAATAATTGATGGGAGCACATTGAATTATTTTTTCATCTAAAAGCATCTTTATTTGACTTGGCTCCAATAACTCAGAAAGCTTATCTTGCATGGGCATCATGAACGGGTTGAATTTTTCATTTACATCTCCGGGTAGACTTCCTAGGTTTCTATCTGCGCTTTCGGCAATTGTACGCACATAAAACAAATCTTGATTCATGTTCATATTGAAAAGCTGCAAAGCAGCGTAAATGGAAATGAAAGTTTTAGAAGACCCTGCTGGTCCTGAAACGAATATTACCTTAGTGTTCCTATCGAAGGCTATTTTTAAGAACTCGTGTTGTTTTTGTGTTAACTCAAAATTTTTAAGATAAAGTTTGTATTTATTTTCTGCAAATGGTATTATCTTTTCCGACGCCGTAGATCTTTTTTTTCTACCCATCTATAAAGATTACACTTGACTGGGGGCTAAAACTCTTTATTATTAAAAATAAATAATGATTTTTCATGTTCTATCGGTTCCTGTTCACCCTACACGCAAAGAAATAACCTTATGCGCCTTCACACAAAAAGTTTACAAATTTTGTAAAATTATGACCCACAGGGGCCATACTGTTTTTCACTATGGCCATCCCGACTCACAGGCGCCTTGTACTCAGCACTTTAACGTAGTTTCCCGCTCCACCTATGAAGAGGTTTATAAAAAACAATCATGGAAAAACTTTCTCACTCAAAATATTAAAAATAAAGTCCATGAAGAATTTAATAAAAATGCCAAATCTTTAATTAAAAAAAACAAACAATCCGATAATGATTTCGTGCTTGCATTTTGGGGTTTCGGTCATGCTGCGTGCTGCAATGAACTTAAGGATGATTATATAGTCGTTGAGCCAAGCATTGGGTATGACTCCGCCTTTGCCCCTTTTAAAGTATTCGAATCGTACGCCCAATTGCATAAATTGCAATTTCAAATGTACGGAGCGTTTTCGAGTCCTCGTTTTACCGATCACGTGATTAAACCCGGTTTTTATTTTGAAGATTTTTGTTACAAAGAAAAAAAAGAAAACTACCTGTTGTTTTTAGGGCGAATGCAAGACTGTAAAGGGATAAAGATTGCTCAAAACTTATCTAAAGCCTTTTCTATTCCCATAAAATTTGTAGGGCCACAAAACTTGGAAAATAGCCTTAAAAAAGACAATCCTTTGGCCGAATACATACATACGGTCAGTAACAACGAACGCAAAAAACTTCTCGCTAATGCTAAAGCTTTAATAATGCCCACTCTCTATGCCGAACCATGCGGCTGGGCAATGATAGAAGCTTTTATCTCAGGCACTCCTGTTTTATCAACTGATTGGGGAGGGTTAGGGGAATACAATATTCATGGCCAAACCGGGTTCCGTTGCCGTTCTCTAAATGAATTTTATCATGCCCTTGGAATCATAGATACTATAAAGCCCCTCTTCTGCCGCAAGCACGCGGAAGAAAACTTTACTATTGATTTTATGGCTCACACGTATGAAAATTATTTCACACATCTAATACAAACCACAAAACACGGAATGGGAGCAATATTTGAAAAATGCAATTTTGTGGTAAACTAGCTAAAGGGTAAAGCTTTAGTGGAATGAAAATCGAGTCTCTGTTTGTATCGGATGTCCACTTGGGGTTGCACAATTGTAAAACACACAAATTTTTGGCGTCTATCAGAGATATAAAATGTAAAAATATTTTTATTGTGGGGGATTTTATAGATTGTACTGTTCTCGAAAAAGACCACGAGTGGTCAAATTACAACAACCTTATAATAGAAAAATTTTTAAACCTCATGCACGAAGGGAGTAAAATATACTATATATGGGGAAACCATGATGATTTTTTATCTAAGTGGGATAAGTTTGCACTGGGAAAAAATATAGAAATATGCAGAACTAAAGTTTATACCGCCCTCAATCAAAAAAAATATTTATTAATTCATGGCGATGAATTTGATGGGGTTATAAGACTAAAGTTTCTTGCGCCTCTCCAGAAATTCGGAGCTTTTTTGTATGATGGACTTTTATGGTTCAACAGGGTAGTGAATAAAATTGTGCGAAAATTAGGATGGAGAGAAAAATATATTACTGCCTTTTTGGGACCCAAGTTAAACGATCTTCAAAAAATGACCACAGAAGAAGCCAAGAGGCATAAATGTCAAGGGGTAATATGCGGACACTCACACCGCCCCGAACACTCCACGCCACCTAATCAAATAGAATACCTTAACTGTGGGGATTGGATAAAATCATGCACTTATATTGTAGAAACTCTGGAAGGAGAGTTTAAATTAAAAAAATTTGAATGGGGAAAACCAAAAATAAGTGTAGACTATTGTAACACATGGCAACAAGCAAAGAAGAAGCGTCCAAGGTGGGGTTCACGGACTTAGATACTTTTTTAAAAATAGCCCCCATAGTTGGTTTAGCTCTTTTAGCGTATCTTCAAACTTTATTTCCGAGCAAGGTGGAATTTGACAAAGTTCATGACAAGCTTATTCAAATGGACAAAAAAATTACCGAAATGACGGTTCTCCAAAAAGCCATTACCAGCAATAGTGGAGATATAAACGAAATAGAAACGCGCCTTCGGTTAATAGAGGTCGATATTGCTCGCCACAACGCCCAAACATCAAAGAGCCCACGAAATAACAAAAGCCCCAGTGGAAGTTGATAAAACTCACTTTAAACCTACTATAAGAAGATGAGTCACATATCTGGAGATTATACTTACAGCTTTGTTAGGCTCGAACCTTTTTACAACAATAGTAGTAAGACCGGAATGTCGGCGCTGGTCGTTGGGATGAATTGCCAATTTTCAGGGGTAGACGACCAATCTAACCCTATCACACAAAGCGCTTACATAGATGGAACAAGTGGCTTCATGGGTTGGACCGACCCAATTCCTGATTATCCTGTAAGTGGTGTCACTGGAGCCTCTGGTTATTCTATTTGCCATACTCCTGAATATGTGAGTGACAACATCAGCGGTATCGCTAACGAATATGCTTCCGGGTTATGTTGGTGTCACGCCTTGTCCGGTCAAATTTCAAGCAAAATTGAAGCCCCAGTTAGAGATACTGTTTTTCCGTATCCTTCGGGTGATCCCCCCTTTCCCCCTGTAGATCCTCACGACATGTGAGCAATAAAAAGCCCCGCGGAAGCGGGGCTTTTCTTTTAATTACCTTATTATAATATCACCACCACGTGACTCGGGTCGCCTTATTATAACTGTACCGACCTTACTTCTGGGTATTTGTAATTCCCAGTTTATCTCAGGGATAGATTTTGTAGCTCTATCAGCTATCCGAGATGGAATATAATACGGTCGATGATATTGTACAACAAGGTTCTCACCCTTTCATGCGGGCCTCTTCCGACGGTCTCCCCCTCCAGACCTTGAACGCCTACCTTTGTCTGAACCAGACCTCCGGCCCTTTTTGCGACCTTCAGCCGAAGGGCGTTTAGCGGCCGCTTTCTTTCTCCACTCTGTGGTAGCCTTA
>Ga0080013_1003929_pt1 | contig 15058 bp, 30 predicted proteins | sample ETNvirenome_6_85_FD_69236 | JGI IMG/M metagenome (GOLD analysis project Ga0080013, IMG submission 69236) | Marine viral communities from the Pacific Ocean - ETNP_6_85 (SPADES assembly) (version 2) | ecosystem: Environmental > Aquatic > Marine > Oceanic | place: Pacific Ocean | collected 2013-06-19
CATATGCCCGACCTCAAGGAACGTTTCCGCAAAGGCGGGGTCTGCAACTGTTGGTAAACCACCTACTATTACTGGCTTAGTTTCACCTGATGGTAAAGCAGAGTTAGTGTATGCAGTACCTACGGTAATATCTGAGATTTCAACTACCCCAATAGGAGTTGTACCTAAGTCTAGGCGCAACGTATTGAAATCTTTTTCGCTGAATATCGGTGAGTCCAACGGTGCATTATAAATGCCGGGGTCGCCAGCAGCGAAACTAGGTGGCTTCATCGCTTCAGCAGCCACAGCCCCAGTAGCAGCGGTAGAACCAACAGCGAGTAATCCGATTGCATATTGAGGACTGAAGCCCATCTTCAAAAGGATGCTGTAAGGCGATTTGATAATCTGAAACGTTCGCTTCCATTTCGCTGACTCAGCCTCTAAGTAATCAACCTTCGTCAGAATCCAGTCTCTCCAGAGTTTAGACTTGTGGTATAGTTGTATAGGAGAACGAGCAATAGCCCCCGGAGTTGCAACAATACCATAACATACTTGGCGTAGTAACATCCCAATTTTTCGAGGAGTCCATAAAGTAATAGATACCAGTTTACGCATAACCCTACTCCTGAAAGGGAGAAGTGTCAAATCTTTTAAGGCTTTAAAGAAATTAGCTATTTTAAAGCTGGGTAATTTAGGTTTGGGTAGAAGTTTACGAATTAGAGTAATCCTTTCGCAATTGAGTATTTGCTTGTTAGCTTGGTGAAGCTCTGTTAGGTTTTCTTTGCTTTGACCGTAATAAGGAACAGCATACCCTTCCCTACACATTTCTTTATTTATACTCTCTGTCTTATTATACTCAAAAATCTCACCAAGTATATGACCAAATTTACCTCTTTAACATTATATTCATACATAAATAAATATACTCTTTTAACATATATTATATATTATAAATATCGTAACATAGATTTAACCCTATGTCAACGCCCTATTACGAATCTCGTAACTATAATAAGATAATTAGATTTGACAAGCCTGAGGAAGACATGGTACTATTAGGTGGTGCGGTTTTTTAGTTACAAGGAGATAGTTATGGCAAGCCAAAGAGAGTGGGAATCAGCGGTATGGCATTTTCTAGGGGATTCCCTGAAGCATACTGACCCCGACGCAATAAAAGACTGGATTTACGGTTTTCAACCCACCACTCCCACGCAGGAAGATAGATGGGTGAAAGCAACCGAAAAAATTCAGGGGCAACTGGAACGCTTCGCTGGAGTTGGTAATGAATGCTATGACGATTGCGTGGGCAACTCCTACTGGGATCATGAAACATACTAATGAAATGAGGGGTACATGGGTCGTAAATCATGGTTGCGCTGCATATGCGGCGCAAAGTTACACGCAAAAAAGAAAGTTACTGTCTGCTATGAATGCAATAATAAGGCACGTAAATCGAGGATGAAGGAAAAAAAGCATGAGTAAAAGTATTCCCAGTATACCTGTAAACCCAGTCTTACCTAATCCATGTCACTACAGAAAAATGCCTGTAGAACCTTGGGACTTTATCCAACAAAATAAGCTTGACTTTTTTGAAGGCAATGTAGTAAAATATATATGTAGGTGGAAAAATAAAGGTGGGGTGGATGATCTTCACAAGGCTATAACCTACATCGAAAAAATTATAGAAGGAGAAAATTCGTAACCATGCAATCTAACCCTTTTAGATTTCTGATACAATACATCCCAATTTTTATACTTCTGTTCGGAGCTATCTCTGCTGAGATAGGAATGGAGTTGGAGATAGCTACCATGGCTATACTTGGGTTCTCCTGTGTTTTTGTAGGGGCTATAGGGTTTGCTAGGATGGTATGGGATAGGGTAAAAAAATGATAGACACAGAACCTTTAGACGGAGCGATGCTAGCCAACGGCTTTGAAGATGCCCTCGTAGGCTACGGGTACCAATTTAACTACCCTGTGGCAGTGTACAGCAGGATGGGCTGTATGAAGATACTTATGGAACGAGATGGCATGACCGACGAAGAAGCGATGGAATACTTTGACTTCAATGTTCAGGGGGCGTGGGTTGGCGAAAGTACCCCGGTGTTCCTAGACGATGTACCAAACTGGATAGACGAACTAGAGGGGGGAATCAAGTGAATGGAAAACTTAAAACCGTAGGAGTGGTAGCCGCCATAACGGGCGTATTGGCAACGGCGTATGCCGTTAAAAAACGAAAACCGATTTCTCGGGCGGTAAAAGATGACCTGTCATCCCTAGTGGAAAACATAAAGGATATATCCGCATATAACTTCCACACCAAAATAGGTGACCCAATATACAGATTCATAAAGAAAAAGGAAAACATACCCTTCTAATGCGTGACTACTGGCGATGGACTGCGCTCATCACGTACCTCGTAATCTGCATATACGACTTCATGGTAGTGCCTGTATGGTATGGATTGTCTAGGTCAATGCTTTTAGATGAGGATAGCTACATGGCTAACCTGCAACTAATAAACGACCCAATGGTACAAATGGAATACATGAAGAAACTGGTAAGCCAGCATGAACCGTTCACGCTCAAAGGAGGAGGACTGTTCCACCTAGCCTTCGGAGCACTGCTAACCGGATCAACCTTAGGAAATAAGAAAAAATAATATAAAATTTTTTCAGAAATTTTTACCAGAGCATAGGACAACATGGTGCAAATACCCCCAATTTGTAAAAAATTACCTCAGACCATAGGTATATAAGGGTGAGGGTATATCTGGCGGGGTTGCACAACGGGGGGGTGTGTTTCGTTGGGTATCAGGCATTCGGTCGCATCGACACCACCACCACAGCCATGACACCACAGCCACGCCACCACAGCCACGACACCACCACAACACCACCACGCCACCACAGGCATCTATTAGAACATCCGTGCTACTTCGATAAGATAATTAGAACACATGTTCTACTTCGGTAAGATAATAGAACAAGTGTTCTATTGCGATAAGATACGAACATATGTTCTAATGCTGGCTTGTATTGAAATATTGATATTCTGTATCCTTGACAAAACCGAGAATATAGGGCAATATATAGGTGTCGGTTCTGACGGGTCACATGACCCACCGACATTGGAGATTTGACATGAAGATGATATTGCTTGCAGTGGTGGTTCTAGTAGCTACTACCATTGCCACAAGCCCCGCACAGGCGTTCTGTGGTGATTCTTGTGTAGAGGGTCAGCATGTGATGCGTGACTCGTATGGTAACGAGATACGGTTACGTAATGGCGAGTGGGTTACGTACCCTAGTCTAGTAGTTGACGGGTTCTCTAGGCGATACCAGCCCGCATATAAGGAAATGGGAGAGGGGGAGAGTTAGGGGTTAGAGTAGGAGAGCGGCGTTGTAGCCGCTCTCCGTGGACGCTAGGCACTTATAACAAGGATATCGGAGGATATCATGGGACGCAAGATAATCAAGAGTAGCAAGGTAACGAGAGAACAATACGACAAGCTACAGGTTGATGTAGTCAACAGGATTGAGGAACTAGAGCAGACTGTTGAGAGGTTGGCACAGGCGAACAACAACAGGCACTTAGAGATTCGATTGGTTGGGACTGTTGCGGTTGTAGGGTTTGCTGTAGGGCTAGCAGGTGTGTTGACACTTGCGTTGGTCTAAACAACTAGCCCCTCGCCCTTAGGGGCGGGGGGTTGTATCATATCTAAAACTAAACCTATCATAAACACACATCGTGTAGAAGAATAAAACTATCATGGATACAAACACTAAAACCTTTTTAGACTACATGGAACACGCTGACGGTGGAAGCATCACTTACGTAGCAGAGAGGGTCGCACAAGAGTATGAAAAAAGACATGGTGTAATCGAAGACAGCACCGCTAGGAAGGTTCTCAGTATCGTAAATAAACTTATCTCAGCCCATGCGATGGAGGGGTCTAAAGCCTTTGAGATGGGGTCGAAGGTAAACATAGGGATAGTCCAGATCGCCCCCCTGACTGTATGGTTGCAAAGATTTTCCGGTAAGCAACCGATAATGTGACCCTCCCGCCCCTTGCTCTCTAGCCCCCTAGTATGCTGTCAATGCTAGGGGGCTTCTTTCTTATCATATCGCCTTCGGAAGGCGATGTGAGCATTTCCTCGCATCCTAGCCTCCTATCCTTGACAGCCTCCTAAACTTCCTGTTAGTTTATAAGTGTCGAGAGACAGGAAGGAGTAAAAACATGGGATACGCAATCGTAACGGGAACTTGCTTTGGATGCCAAACGTTTTTTAGCTACAACCCGCACAGAGTACCTAGCATCAGAATCGACGGAGAACGACAGGCAATCTGTCGGGACTGTGCTGGCATCGTGCAGGGCAATCAACGGCGAAGCGGAACTGCCGTAACAGAGATTCACCCAGAGGCTTATGAGCCTATACACGAATCGGAACTGTAGCCCCATCCCCCCGCCCTTCGGGGCGGGGGGTAGGCTTATCATATCCCATTCCGAATGGGATGTGATAACTATCCTTACTTCCTAGTCCTCTATCCTTGACAAACCCTCCTAAACTTCCTATTGTTTAAGTGTCGCTGATGGCAGTCAGCTTCCCGTGTTTTGTGGTCGATGTAAAACTTAGCCAAGAAAGGAGATAAACATGGTTGTAAAAATAACTACTCAAGTTGTGGACAATCGGCAAGACCCGTTCCCCGCCACGGCGGAGTTCGTCTACTGGAAGTTCAAAGGTGGAAACCACTACTACGTCTTGGCTTCTGACCATCGTGAGGCTAACGCTGTTGCGAAGGTACAGTGGGAACTGCAACGCAGGAACCCCGATGACAACCCAGCGTATCTGGAGTTCGTCACCGATTGGGAGGTACACCACGACAATAGGCGATTCGAAATACCTGAAGAGGCTTGGGAATCCGGTAGGGTATTCACCATGAAAGGAGATGTTGACCAAGTCAACTACCTGATGGCTAACACCTACGGTACCACAGCCTAACTACCCAAACCCCTCACCCACTGCCATGGGTGGGGGGTATACCTATCATATCGCAATCCGATTGCGATGTGATAGCTTTCCCTACTTCCTAGTCTCCTATCCTTGACAAAGTTATAAAACCCTTATACTTTATAAGTGCGGTGGGAAGCACCATGTAAACTAGTCCCGAAAGGAGAGATAGAATGGCTACTAGACTTCTAAACCCATGCCCACGATGTGGTGGTTCAATACTACCTGTGGAGTATACCGACCGGCGTGTATGGCGATGCTCGTCATGTAACCGAACCGTCGGTACGGTTTTGCAAACATTTTCAGACGAAGATGTAAAGCAAGACAAGCGAGCGAGTAAGCACATCATCGCTCGGATTGAGTAACACATCGGCTCCCCCTGCGTGGCGGGGGGAGCCAAAGGAGGCTATTTATGCCCTGTAAGCACGAATACGAATTCCGAGACTACTGCGGAGCGCATGTTTGCGCCGGTTGCAGTGACCACAAAGGGCTTGCCCGATGCTATTGTGGTTGGGCTGCTAGTGGTGGCAACGGATACTCTGAACTTGTCGAAATGGGCGAGCAGATAGAAGAAGATTATTAGGAGGTTTACTTGAACTATCTTAGGGTCTGATGATATGCCCCCGCCCTTCGGGGCGGGGGTATCTCACACAATGTATCATATCGCCTTTGGAAGGCGATGTGATAGCTTTCTCCTATCCTAGCTGCTGTATCCTTGACATTCTTTCCTAAACTTCCTATTGTTTAAGTGTCGCAAGTGATGGATTGCGGCACCTAAAACTAAGGTCGATTACAACGCTAGAGAGTAGGTGATACAGTATGGCACTCGACCCACGAGTAAAGGAAGTCAAGGAAGGGATTACCTCTTCTGAGCTTCATCCCCTCACGGGAATGGCTTTGACGGCTTTTGCGAAGGCAGTAATTGCAGAGGGGGACGGTGACGCAAAAGCCGCTAAGAAGTGGCTTAGTCACGCCCTAAAGCAAGAAGCCAAGCAAGCTTCAGCCTAGGCTACCCGCTCCCGCTCCCCCATCAGGGGGCGGGGGCACATTCAAGGAAAGGAGGCTAATATGCCAACTATAGAACACGATAACGATGGGCATTGGACTGACCCTGACCCAGATAAGTGTCGGGAATGTAAGAGAGCACGGGAATGCTCTACTGAGTTCTTCTACTTAGACCGAGATTATCCGAAAGATGGGAATCACTGCGAATGTGGTCACGTTTCAGACGTACTACAGGAAGGTGGTGTAGACCAAGCTAGAGCTACCGGACGAGTCCCTCATGCTAAGTTATGCACTGACCATTCATGGCAAGTCTACGAAGCATGGAATGAACTCAGGAAGATACACAACCCTGAGTAATACATCACCCCCGCCCTTCGGGGCGGGGGGATTTGTATCATATCCCCGTTCGATGGGGATGTGATACGTATCCTTGTTTCCCTGTCTCCTATCCTTGACAGCCTAAACTTTTCACGATAGCTTTTAAGTGTCGGAACCAACCGACCGCAAGATACTGCGCCAGTATTCGGAAAGGAGGAAAACACATTGAGAACACTAACTAAGGTTTTTAGCGAAGCACTAGGTCACGTAGGCTATAGAGTCAGAGGCCGTGGGTTCTTGAAGGCTATCGACAACGAGACGAAGCGCATCAAGCTTATCGAACAGCGTGAGCACTTCTACAACGTAGCGGATAACTTCAAAGACCGATTCGATTCGATTATCAACTGGGTACAAGTTGACCCGACCCGCATGCAAAATGTGGGCAGATTCAATGTCACAGTTGATGATGCGAAGGTAATTGAAGCGGAACTGATTCCGTGGTTCAAGAAGTTTGACTTCAAATGCATAAGCATTGAAGACGACGTAGAACCCGGATCAGAGCCTACGAAGGACTACGAATGGCAATACAGATACAAATTATCTGATGCTGACAGGCAAACTACCAAAGAGAACTCTCCATCTTGGGGGGACTGGTACACCAAAGGGGTTACCCATTGGACAGTTACGCTGTCAGTAGCATTCAGTGGCAAAGCTTGTAGTTGGGTTGACGTTCCAACGGGCGAGTATCGAGAGATACCTGCCATGGAAGCCCGACCTGCTCGACGGGAAGAAATAACCCGCAGAGAGCTACAGTGCTAGGCTAGAGTCCAAGGCTAGAGTCCAAACGCCCCCACCTGCGTAGCGGGTGGGGGCACCCATACATATCATATCCCCATCGGATGGGGAGATGATAGATTCTCCTAACACATCCTACCCTATCCTTGACTTCTCCTAAACTTTCATGGTAATCTTTAAGTAAGGAAAGGAGGATTAATATGCAAAGAATCAAACCCACTGAGTTGCTCTCTATGGATACCCCTAGTGTTGAGTGTGAAATCCCTCAGTATGACTGTCTTCAAGATGCGAAGACTGATCTGGTACTCGACCAACTGGTTGAAATGATTCACGAGATCAAAGGCGAGATAGCCGCTCTACGTGAGATCGTGACTGGTAAAGGTGGTTGTAACCAAGGTCGCAACGATGCGGATGAATTCAAACCGGAATTCATGGGCGACGGCGGCTGGGGTCATTAGACTCTACCCCGCCCCTTCGGGGGCGGGGGTTCTGCGATATGATATATCGAACATATCATCTCTCCTTCCTAGCGTCAATACCTCTCCTATCCTTGACATACCCTAAACTTTCCCGCTATTGTTTAAGGACAGCGAGACAGTCTCGCCAAAGAAAGGTAAAACTTATGTACGGTACTATTTACAGAGATGACTTTGTTAATCGAATGCAGACGTTCCAAACCGCCTCAGGTTGGTCACGAATGCAGTTGCTGCTGCTGTTCGACCACCTATGGGAACAAGAGAATGCCACATTCGAGCACAAGTTCGATATTGCCCTCCTCTTTCATTGGGAGACATACGACTCGCCTGATGAGTTCATGGAACTGAACGACATGACCGACCACGTTAGCGACTTTGCTGACTACGACAACCCTAACTGGGACGACATCAGGAACATCAAAAGCGTTGTCCTCTACAGCGACATCACAGGCGAGGGGGTGGTGACACTCCACTAACCACCAGACTCGCCCCCCCCCATCGGAAACGGTGGGGGGTGGCAGTCTTATCATATCGCTATTCGATAGCGATGTGATAGGTTCTCCTAACTTCCCCTAACCTATCCTTGACTTCTCCTAAACTTTCCGACATTCTTTAAGTGTCGCTCAGGTCGATGGCGACTCTACACACAACACCGTAACGAGGTCAGAATGAAAGCCGTAACTAAACAAAGTCTACGAGCGTTCGCTGGTAAGTCGTTGTTGGGTTGGGAACCTAAGGTGATTGGACAAGCTGTTATAGCTCCTGTCTATCTCCGGTACAGGTCTGCCGTTCCAATGAACGACAAAGACCACCTTCTCCCCTGCGCCGACGGTTTTGCTCACCATTGGTACATGGAAGAACCTAACGGTTCTAAAGCCCTAGGTGCTTGCAAGTATTGCTCCCGAGTGAGACAATTCTTCAATGCACACCCACGGGTTTCTACCAACCCTTGGGTGAGTAAGAAACTGGCAGGATAGAATCTCGGCTCCCCCTGCGTGGCGGGGGGAGCCACCAACCATCAGTCTAGAAAGGAGAAAAATGGTAGAACCACCACTTAGACACGTACACAATAACACTTACATGAGTGTAGCAGAACAGAAAACACACTACATAACAACATGTGAAGGTTGCGGTTGCCCTATCAAGCTTGTGCAGCCTTGGTACAAAGAGATGCTGTTGTCGCTGATGATTGAACCCTCAGGCTCTGACCTGTGGCGCGCCCATCAAAAGTGCGATGCTTGTCCGCACTTAGAGGTATTCGAGTCCCATGACGGATAAGTAGGAGCAAGCCCCCATCGGAAACGGTGGGGGCTTTCTGCGATATGATATATCGAATATATCATGTCTCCTTACTAACGTCTACCCTTTCCTATCCTTGACAAGGTTCCTAAAAATACTGTAAAATATTAGCACCAACGAACTAAGCTAAACTTTGAAAGGGTTTTAGAATGGGATTTGGAACAACGAACTTGGGTGCAGGGTTTGCATCTCAAGAAGCACGATATTTGGAACCGCCCGAGGTTCGGCACGATGACAGGTGCGAGGCTTTGCGATGGTACTGGTGTTCTTCGTGTGATCAACCGTTTATGGAGAGTGATATGCGACCCATAAACATGTGCGATTGCGGGCAAGCGTTCAACAAACGGTATGACGAATGTGTCTGCGGGCATATGGATTTGGACTGGAGAGCATAATGAAGATCAAGCCAATTGATTACGAGTGTGGTGAGTGTGGTGAATTAGAAAGCCACAACCTTCATCACGATGTGTCCAACCCGATGACACAAGACGACCCGCACTTTGACGAGTGCAATTACGAAGCATCGTATGAGGGTGAAGAACGTGGTTGGGTTCCATCAATGTTCTGCCATGAATACGAACGTGGCTGCTATTGTGCAGAGAGTGGCAGGTGTGAGGTTTGTGTAGATAAGGCAGTTGACTACGCAGATTATATGCGTGACGTAGCTAAGGAGGGATAACATCAGACCCACCCCCTTCGGGGGGTGGGTTCTGGGATATGATACATTCGGAATGTATCATGTCTATTTCCCTGCTCTTTCCTAGAACATATGTTCTAATCTAAAATAAGCTATCCTGTATCCTTGACAAAATATATAAAATCGGGCATACTATGAGAGTCCCAACTGCGGGACACCTAAACTTTATGCTCCACTTACGGAGCGACAAAAAGGAGTTATCCACTATGGATAACATAGAGAGGTTCGCAAACGGCGAGGCAGCTTTTGCCTCTTTACGAGTCCCAGCGTGGCATCGCTTGGGTACAGTGTTTGAGGATGTAATGTCCACAGACGAGATTCTAAAGACGGCGCACATGGCTGACTGGGATGTTCGTCTTGTACCGGCTGTGCAAGCGCATGGCGACCTACTGCTAGAGGTTCCTGAGAAGTTCACAGTACTCAGAAACAACCCTGTCTCAGGCTCGGTTGATGCTCTCTCGGTAGTAGGTACGAAGTACCGCACTGTTCAGAATGAGCAGGTGTTCGGATTCGGTCAAGCTATACTTGACAACTCGCCGGATGCTGTGTGGGAAACCGCCGGTTCTATTCGTGAGGGTCGAACCATATTCGGAACTCTCCGGATGAACGGGTTGGACATAATGATCAATGGCGTGGATGCTGTTGATCTCTACCTAGTAGTTGCGTCGTCGCATGACGGCTCGACAGGCGTATCGGCGACAGTTACGCCAATTAGGGTGGTTTGCAAGAACACTCTGGCGATGGCGCAACAGAACGCTACGTCGTCGTTCAAGGCTAGGCACACATCGAGCATCGACGGTCGTATCGAAGACGCTCAAGATGCACTTGGCATTACCTACAAATTCGTAGAAGAATTTGAAGCTACTGCAACGGTACTGGCAGATCGCAAGGTTGATCTCGGTCAACTGGAACAGATCGTCGAAACCATATGGGCGAAAGACCCTAAGTGGGATGACCTCGGACTTGCAGAACGCCGAACCGGTTTGACCCGATGGGAAAATCGGTTGGACACAATCGGCAGCATATACGTCGGTAAGGGTGAACGTGGCGACACAATGTCCACTATCACCGGTACAGGTTGGGGCGCATTGAACGCCATCACCGAGTACACCGACTGGTACGGTCGAGTGTCCGGTCGGGACGAGAGAGCAGCGGGCTTCAACTCCGCTAACGAGACTCTCAAGTCTAAGGCACTTGAAGCGGTACTCGCTGTAACAGCGTAACGCTGCGGGGCGGGATGGAAACATCCCGCCCCAATACCCAAAGAAATGAGGAAAATAAGCTATGTGTAAATGTAGTTGTAGGTGCTGTATATCTGATGCGTGTCATAGTGTAGGCGGTGAGTATCCCGTCGATGAGAATGGGGAACTCGACGGGGGAGTGTAAGTAATACAGCGGGCGGGATGGAAACATCCCGCCCCAATACCCACAAGCTAACACACAAACAGAACGGGTGTTCTGTTTTGAGAGATGATAACATCAGATGTTATCATGTCTACTTCCTAGCGTATCCTAGCTCCTATACATTATCACCCGTTTCCTATCCTTGACACCGCCTAAACTTTTTGGTAAAATAGAGTCAACGCAGTGAAGGTCTGCGTTACATAACAGCTATGAAAGGATAGCGTAATGGAACTCTTAGAACAGTTCAAACTAAAAGAAGATATCGTGGAAGTTAGTCCCGATAGATACATCAACGGTGTAGAACACCTTACGTATCTCAACGAGAAGGCTATCAAGGCAAACTACAACAGGCAGCTAAACATAGGTAATGTATTGGAAGCTATTGCATTAGCTAGTGTATACCCCACAAGTCCACGATTACCCATCTCATTCTCTATGATCCACAACGACACAGAGGTAAGAGTTATCTTCTCGTGGGGTAAAGGGAATGCCCAACTAGACATGAGTTTCGCTGACTACGACGCTCTCCCCAAAATCTCAGACCTACTTGAAGGAAGATCATAATGACTAAAGTTGAAGGGTATTTTCTCGTACCTGAGCACATTAGGGATAACTGCGTGAACTGCGGTGAAGGGGAATCTGCACACTGTAACTACTGTTTCTGTTGTGAACCGGATAGCCAAGAGTGCCCGTCGTGGTGTGACAAACCGTAAGTAATTTGTCTCAGCTTAGTTTGTGGATTGCTAAGCTGGCACCTACTTCAAGCCCTCATCGTTTACCTTTCGACGATGGGGGCTTTCTTTAGACATGATAAATCCGATTTATCATCTCGCATTTCCTTACGATCCATTGCTTCCTAGTTCCTATATAAACTTTTATATACTACCTCTCCTAGTATTATTATACTAAACTTTTTCGCTGCTGTCAACTTTGTATAAAAGTTTTGGTACTATGCCCCCTTTTTACTGTAGCTAAACTTTATGTTCTCGGCAACCATTCTTTGTTTTGCCACAGCTGCTATAGATTTTGCTGGCTGCGTTCCGTGCAATAGAAGTGCGAATGGCGTTGTACCGTACATGGCGTGGGAATCATCGTGGTCTATCTCAAGCCCCAACTTATCCGCTTCGTCTGGATGGTATACAACCTTAGAGTATTTCAAACCTAACTCATCTATTATGGAATCATACCTACCACCCACGCTTGCTGTTAGATTCAAGTTAGATGGGATACTATCTATACGATTCTTCCAATAGTTCAGCGACTTAGTGTACCCGTAGAATAGTGTGTCGGGATTGTAGCTAGCTACGATACGCCATGCGTCAAAGTATTTCTGATTGAAGAAATCCCCCGCCACATGAATCCGTACTATCTCGGCTACTTTAGGTAATGCGTGATGGATGCGTTCTACCATAGTTGCGGTAGATTCTCGTCTGAGTAGTTCAAAGTTATGCCACCTAGCATTACGTGCGTTAGGTGATTTAGCTTCATCGCTAGCTGAGAAACAACGGTATTGTATATCTATACCATCTGTTATCTTACCTGTAACTCTGTGCGCTTTAGAGAGACATTCATTCGCGGCTGGGCAGGAATAGCCACTAGGCAACGAGAATGTATGAATCTTGATTATCCTGATTACGCCAGTATCAGTATCTTCTATACTGATTAGCTTGGCATTACCAACTTGGAATTTCAATACTTTCAGTGCGTTCATAATTTGCTCCAATTTCTGATACCTCTATTCTACACCCACCCAACTAGGAAAGCAACTATATATGACAGCCTGTATAAATGGGAAATGATAATATACAAGCTGGTGTATATAGTTGCTACAGTTCAAACAAAACCCCGATAATACTCTGAGTGACTATCGGGGTTCTGCTCGCCAGAAAGGAAGCTACATTACTAGAGAACTGGCTTGGAAGGGACTACGAACTCTGCTCCATGTGCGTTGAAGCTAGTCACGTTGGATAGTGGGATCATCTTGTATCCCTTGTTTACTTCCCAGACAGGAAGTAATCCCTGCTCAGATGGGTTGTATTTCAACCCCTCGCCTGTGATGTATTTCTTTACACCCTTCCTGCAATGCATCTTACGGAATGATCCGTCTGAACGCTTTATAAACGAGACACTAAAGAATGTACCGTTCATACTCTCTAGCACCTCTGTCGCAACCTGCTTACTTACGGCTAGCATATTATTTGCTCCATTTCTATGCACTTGTGTTTACCGTCCCTCTATTTTACACGAGTCCTGATCCGAAAGCAACTTTATACAAAGGCTTCTATATAACTGGGACATGATAAAGTAACACAGCTGGGGTACTATTACCAAACTGGCTAGGCTATATAGACTGGAGAATTACTATGTATATTATGTACAGACTGTGAAATGATAAGTATGCTAATCTATCTGCCTCTCCTTGTTTCCCATCCTTGCTGTAAATTGTATGTAAGCTGGCATTCTAAACTATTTTCTCCCAAAGAAAAACCCATCCTTGCGGGATGGGTGTTTCCTATGCATTTGGCGGGGAATGAGTAATGAAATACAGGCACTTCGATGTGAGTAATCAAGAGGGATGTATGCAGTTAGAACTAGTGGTTCACCAGTAATTAGTTGTTTCCTAGGATAACAACGACAATCTGTTTATGTTCCTTAGTCTAAAGAGTGACATTTGCTAGTGTCAACGACCGAGAGGTTCCTTATTCTATTGTCTCATCCCCGCCCTGACCAGTTGAGGCTTTGGGTAGCTAGCCCTCAACCTCTACATATAAGTATACACCTATCGGTGGGAGTTGTAAAGGTTCCCACCTGTGTACTATAAATACCTAAGTCATACCTGACAACTCCACATTTCTATCAGCTAGTATCAATATCAAAGTATCTCTCTGACCTATATATAAGTATACACTACCAGAGATATACAAGCAACTAGATATGATAGCTACAACGTAAGCCAGTCTCCTTGCTTTGCATCCTTACCTCCCAGCCATTACATAAACTTATAAATAATCGTACTGCCAATTCCTAAACTATCTGGCGCAGGTCATCCTAAACTTTATTAGGATGTATTAGGATGTATTATGATGTATTACTTTTAGGATTCCGGTAGAACATTTAGGAACATTATGTAGTAATTGGTTTAGGTTAGGAACTATTGGGAACTTGTAGGAACTATGGCTTTGTTGTTTCCTCTATGGTTATTTATATTACGGTTGGTTTATATATAAACAAACCCCCGCTTTTTATAAACTCCCTATACATATACTCCGTTATACGAAGTGAATTGGAACTGTTCTGGAATCTCCCATTTGGTTTTATTTGAACTACCCCGCAATTCCTGTTCTTCATCCTCATCAAGAACTCCGTACCACAGTGATTCATATTTCACCTTTGCCCGAAATCCGAATGAAAGGAACCTCTCGTACATTCTCCCAACCCAGTGAGCAGGAACGATGAAGTTATAGAACACCCACTCGCCCTCTACGAGCGTTGTGTGGAGTTTGCCACCCATCCTCTCGATGTAGCCAGTCATGTCCTCAATGGCAATGTCGTGGTTCTTAGTCCAGTGACCAATGTCATCAGCCTTACCCCGAACCACCATAGTTTCAAAGTGTTGTTTTACCATTATTGTCTCTCCCCAAAATGACTTTGTTGTAGTAGCAACTACTACAATAGTAATTGTACAGACTGTCAACAACAACCGCAACTCTATTGCAGTCTACACATTGTATGGTACTCATTGTTTCTTGTTCTGCCTTTTACGCTTCTTGTTCTTCAGATGATTCTTTGGATGCTGCGTCCACCGATCGTCCCCTGTCTTCTGCCAGAGACTCTTTATTTGTTTCCAGTTCATATGGCGACCGTCCTATTGGTTTACAGTTATTTACTAAGTCTAATGCTTTCGCAAATAGTTTCAGATATTTTTCCATAGTTCCTACCTTATTATATAGAGTCGGGTGGTGGGAGTCGAACCCACATCATCATGCAGTCAGGTTTCCTAAGTAACGTTCCTCAGTGACCCGCTAACATTCTCCTTTGTTGTACCGCATCTGCCGTTTACACAGATGCCACCCG
>Ga0080013_1003930_pt1 | contig 15056 bp, 34 predicted proteins | sample ETNvirenome_6_85_FD_69236 | JGI IMG/M metagenome (GOLD analysis project Ga0080013, IMG submission 69236) | Marine viral communities from the Pacific Ocean - ETNP_6_85 (SPADES assembly) (version 2) | ecosystem: Environmental > Aquatic > Marine > Oceanic | place: Pacific Ocean | collected 2013-06-19
ATAAACCCAAAACTCCAAATTTATTTTATGATCAATTTCCAGTAATTGCTTGTCTCGAAATTTTTCAATGGGGATTTAAGGGTATTAACTTTCACTGGGGAAAACAAAGAAATTATACATGGCCCGAACTTCAGGGTTCATTACATACTATTAGAAGTGAAGAGATTATGTCTGTGCGATCATTACCTTATGCTCAATACTTAATAAATAACTAAAAAGTATTAAGAATGGCGGACACAACGGACACAACAATACACGATAAATGGAACGGAACATGTCCCTCAGGTGCTGTTTGCTCTCCACAGGAGAAATCAAATATTGGTGGAACTCTAACAAAAGGTAAGAGAGGTACGTATCGCACTGGTGGAGATGATCTAGATCATATGGAAGTATACTCACCAGATCAAAGTGGTGGTCCTGGGACTCGTTACCATTATGCTCATGTTGATGGTGAGTGGCAAATAATAGGTGAATCAACAGATGGCGGACAGACATATCAATTTGATAAGTACAAAAAACCTGATGGTACTCTTAGAGCTGGAGCAAATTATCAAAAAGCTTTAAATGATCCAAACTCAGATGTTTCAAAAGATACTAATGCTCAATTAAACAGAGAAATAGAAAAAGCGAATATAAAAAAGAATGGTGGAAAACCAGAAACTGCTGAGCAAAAAGCAGCAAGAGAAAAAGCAATTAAGGGTGATGGAAACAATACTGATGCTGATAAAGATGAGAATGCTGACAATGATAAACAAGGTGGTAAAGACGACAATGAAAAAGAAGGAGAACCTGATAAATTTTATGAAGGTGATGATGAGATAATAAAAGACAGACAGGGAAGAAAAGAGTATGCAGAAAGCTTAAAATATCCAGAAGATTTAAATGCTGAGATGCAGGATTTTCTCAATATTATGATGGTAGAATATAAACCCAGAGGATTTGGAGGAACAGGGGTTATACCATCAAGACCGAATATGGGAGCAGGAGGATCAGGTGGTGGTAGTATTGGTACAAGAAAAATTTTATGTACAATAACTCTTCCAATACCTTCAGGTATTAGCGATTCCAATAGCACACAATGGGGCGTGGATGAGGTAGGGCAGATAGAAGAAGCGATGACTAAATTTGCAAAAGCAGGACTAGAGGGAGATATGGATGGAATTAAGAAGCAGGTGAATGATGGAGTAGATGCAGCCAAGAGCGGAGAAGGCAAGACCGCTGTAGGAGATGCAATGTTACAGATGGTCACTGGAAAATCTGCACTCCAAAGAGCAAAAGGAGCAGTTGCAAATCAAAATATGGAATTGTTATTTCAAGGACCAGCATTAAGAGATTTTACATTTACATTCCCAATGCATCCAAGAAATGAAAAGGAAGCAAAAACAGTTCAACAAATTATAAGAACATTAAAACAAGGGTCATCAGCAAAAAAATCTAAAGAATTTAGATTTATAACTGCACCAAATACATTTTTCCTTAGTTATTATCATAAAAGTAATACTCATCCATTCTTAAATGCCTTTAAAGAGTGCGCATTAACTGGAATAAATATGCAATATACTCCTGATGGAAACTATTCAACGTACCACGATGGTTCAATGACAGCATATCAGATGCAATTAAGTTTCAAAGAAATAGAACCCGTATTTGATGATGATTATAATGACCTTGGTAATGATATGATAGGATATTAAAATGTCAAAACCTTATTTCAATCAAGTACCAGATTTTAATTATGTTAGTCGTCTTCCAAATGCACAGATTGGCGACTACATTAGAGTGAAAAACTTTTTTAAAAGAGTAAAACTCAGAGAAGATATTTTTCAAGAGCTTGCTTTCTTCACAAAATATAAAATCACAGGTGATAATAGGCCTGATAATGTTGCGAATGATGTTTATGGTAATTCATCTCTTGACTGGTTGATATTACTAGCAAATAATATTTTAAACATTCAAACAGAATGGCCTATGACACATAATGCATTTGATGAATACCTACTTAACAAATATGATACTTATGACAATCTCTACAATGGAGTGCACCATTATGAATCTATTGAACTTAAAAATAGTAGAGGAGTAACACTACTTCCTACAGGTACTACTATTACAAAAGGATATACTTATACGTACTGGGATGACTGGGCACAAGAACTTATAATAACCGGAGATCTATCTACTCCAATAACAAACTACGAATACGAAACAAAAATTGATAATGATAAAAGAAATATATACATTCTTAGACAAGAATATCTAGGAATTGCTTTTAATGATATGGAAAAAATTATGTCATACAAAAAAGGTTCCAGTGATTATATCTCTGGAACCCTTAAAAATGCTAATAATATTAAGTTAACTAGTTAAGTATCATTCATCAGCAAGTTTCTGAAAATAACTTAGAGCATCATCTTCATCTTCTGAAGATGTTGTAGAACTTGGAGTAATTGCATCAGCAATAGAAGATTCTACAGTAGAATTAAACTTGGGGGCAAATGATCCACGACCACTATCCTCACCAGAAACTTCCTCATCCAAACGTGGACGGGGAGCATTCTTCTGTCCTAGAACATACTTCAAACGCTTTTCAAGATCCTCATAAGACTTAAACTTATCAGCAGATGCTTCAGCAGCAAGAGAATATTCTTTCTTCCATAGTGCTTCTAGTGCATCGTCATCATCAAGAAGTGGTGATGGTGCAGCAAACTCTGACTTATCATAGTTCCAGTATCCATCCTTCTTAACAATCTTCAACTTGAAGTTTGCACCTTGCCAGAAGTCAAATGGATTGATTGGTTCTTCATCCTCAAATTCAGGTTGCATTACATCCATAACCTTATCAAAGATTTTCTTACCAAACTTATAAAGGAAAACTTTTCCTTCATTGTCAGGATTAGTAGGATCTTTTACAACATAGATGTTCGCATAGAAAGACAACTTGCGCTTCTGCTTACGAACAACATCCTTATCAGACTCATTACCACTGTTCCAAAGTTCACGATTGTGCTCTGTAACAGGATCCTTACCACCAAGAGTAGTAAGTGAATTCTCAATATACCATCCACCAGGGCCTTGAAAGGCGTGTGAGTAAAGTTTTACCCACGGTAGATCTTCTCCATCAGGAGCAGGTAGGAAACGAAGTACGGCATAACCATTACCGCTTTTGTCTACTTCAGGTTTCCATAGACGGTCATCAGTGTTACCACCACTGTTATTAACTTTCTCTACTTCCTTGACCAACTTAGCAGTCAATGAACCAAGAGATGATTGCTTTTTTAGATTAGCAAACGACATTAGATTACCTCAGATTTGTTAGATTTGGCTTGTGTGTACTCTGTTATTTTACAACTGAAATTGATCTTTGTCAATCATTTTTCGCATATTCTCTAATAAATGTGACATATTATTAAACACCACATTCATATCAACTTTAGCAGGAAGACCTAAGGCTAAAGCAGAATTAGCAATACTTTCTTTCATTTCCTTTGCTTGAGGATCATCGGAAAGACTCAAACGAGTATACATAATTTTCTGCTTATCCAATAACCTTTCTAAATCAGCAACGTGCTCAATCTTTTCCTCCTTTGATAAGGATGGAAATTTAAATATAGTTGAATAAACTTCTTCTTGAAGTTCTTGAATTTCAACTAACTCCGCACGAACTACTTCCGATTCAAAAAAACTCATTTACCCTCTAGCACAATTTCTTTCAGAATTTTTTTATAACTTTGTACATCAATATTTAGGAATGGAGAGTACTTGCGCACTTTTCTGCTAACAATTTCCCATACTGGGTCCTTTAGTTTCTGATCAAAATCCTTCCTATACTCCAATATTTTATCACATATTACCAGTGTTTCAAGTGAGGTTTCCCCACCAAGATAACTCTTTAAGATAGGTGGATGTCCTTTAGAACAATCAAATACCATATCTACTTTCTGATTATCAAAAAGACTCTGTGATTCTTCCTTAAAGATATAAGATAATGATTGAATTCTCCTTTTCCACTGAGTATATCTTTCCTCTCCTTCTTTAATAATCTCACCAATCCACATTGTCTCTGGGTCAGTAGTGCTTACAAAATTAGATACAAAAAACTCTTCTACTTCTTTATCATTCTTCTGTCTAGCAAACTTTTCAAACCAAAATCTATCCTTCCTTTTATAGAAGGCTTTAACTGTTGCTCTGGTCTTACCACGATACTTTATATAATCGTAGTGGTCACGGGTGAAATGATTCTTCAGAGAGAGATAACAACGATATGCATCAAAGGCCAACATTCACTCCTCTTCTTGCTCACAAGTCTCCAATTGTCCAATAGCATCCACAGGAACTTCTGCATTTCCTAAACGATACCAAGGCACCATATCACCTGTCTTATAACTTACACGATCACCAAGATACTCAATATCTAAACCATCATCCTCTCTTATTATTGCTTGAAGGCGATAGTGCATTAATTCAGATTTAGTAGGCATTATTTTTTCTCCACTATTCATTTTCTTGTGTCTTATTGTAAATAACTATCCTGTTATTTTCTATAATAAATTCAAGTTCATCATTATTATCCCACATGAGTTCTTCATATAGTGCATTAAGACGAGCCATATCATCCCAAAGATCTGTAGGCATAGTTTTAAATTGGCAATTTTGCTCTTGAACTTCTCTTTAGAAAATTAAGTTCCTGTGCTTCGTATTTGATTTTCTCTTTAAGAGGTTTTGATATCAATTTAGATACTGATTCAACATCAATGCTATTCTCATCACAAAAATGAACAACAGCATCTATGTAAGACATACTTCTATTATTGGAAACAACATTCTCTATCTCTTGAGTAAATCTAGAAGGACAATAAAATTTCTTCTCTAATACTTTTTCTAATTCATTCTCCATTTTCTGACCCAAGATTGTTAGATACAAATTTTTTAATATAACGTACCAATAACTTAATATAGTCCTCTTTGTTCCTTTTGTCAAATACCTTAACCTCACCTTCTGGTGTTACCATTAAGGTAATAAGTTTCTTAACAGGAATCTCTGTTAATTCATAGTATGCCGAAGCATAAAACATTTCTTGAACAAAGTAGTTCTCAACCCATTTTTCAGGTTTGATTTTTGTAGAGGTTTTAAAGTCTATTACTGCTAACTCACCGTCATATTCAGCGATACAATCAACTCTTCCAGCAAGACCAAGGTACTCTGAATAAAGAGTTCTTTCTATAGCGTGTATATTATTTATCTTATCAAGTTCTGGTTTCAAATGATGAAACATAAACTGAGTAAGTGGTTGGTAGTTATCCCAATCAACTTCTTTATTCTCTAGATATTCCTGGACCGCTTCATGGAAATCTGTACCACGCGAGGTTGCTTTCTTCGTAATGCGGTTCGCCTCCTCAATCCCAACCCTCTTTCTCCAATTAACAAATACCTCTCTGTTATAGAAACTAGTAACTGAAGTGATAGAAGGAACCCAATTGCCATTTGGGAGTTGATAAAGTCTACAACCTGGAGTCTCTTTTTTTTCAAGTTCAAGTTCACCTAGAAAATTACAATGTGTAAAGGTCATAAATTAAGTTCCATTTTAGCAAGTAGATACTCCTTACAAATACCAGAGCGGACAATATCAGCAATCTGAAATTCAATAGTATCAACAGATGGCATAATTCTTAAGATCTTCATGAAGTCAACGATTCCATTCCTCTCATTATCTCTAGTGAGATCAGTTTGAGTAGCATCACCACAGAAAATAATCTTAGAATTAGATCCAACTCTTGTCATTATACTATCAAGTTCGTGAAAATTCAAGTTTTGAAATTCATCAACGATAACAATTGCTTTGTCTAGTGTAGTACCACGAATAAATGATGTACTCCAGAAGTCAATAGTATCCTGTGCTTTGAGGTTACCATAGAGCATCTGGAATTCAGAATCTGAAGGCATCTCAAACATATACTTTACCATACTTACATATGGAAGTTGATAAAGTGAGGACTTATCTTCATGATCACCAGGAAGAAAGCCAATTTCCCTGGTAGCAACAAGAGACCTAACAATATAAATTTTTTCGTAAGGTGTGCTTGGATCCAGGACATCTCTTAATGCGTTGTAGAGTGTGATAAATGTTTTACCAGTACCAGCGGCACCGTATGCAACAATATTTTGATTTTTACTGTATGATTCAAATAAAAGTTTTTGATTATCAGTGAGAGGTTCAATCTCTCTCATCATATCAGTATTAATTGGTTTCTTTCTTTTCATTTGTTTTGCCGTCATTCCGGCACCTACTGGTTGTTCTGTTTTCTTTTTTCTAGGCATACTTAAAGAGTTTTTACTTTAGAACCAGGTGCTTTTGATGCTTTCTTTAAAACATCATTCCATCCAGGGTTTCTAGAAATTAATTTATTTTGCCAATCACCAACCTCACCAACTCCTGCACAACCCTTAGACCAATCTTTGTCCCAGTCAGGGTTCTCTTTTCTCCAATCATCATATTCCGTCATAGGCATAATGAGTTCTTGTGTTTCACCAGTTTTCAAATTCTTCAAAGGATATGTGGGCATTTTATCTATAATAATGGTTAAAAATATTTAGTCTATTCAATAAGAATAGAAGGGGCATCTTCACAACCAGGACACCTATCATTAAGTTTCCATCCAAGTGCTTCAGCAACTTTAGGAAACTGACAGATAAAAATACAACGAATTTCTTCTGCTACATCCATATGCTCTTTCTGTGTCCCATGTGCAGATCGCAAATCAATATAATGAATCCATGACCTTACTGATCCTGTCATATAAAGTCTTGTAGGTGTAGCAAGAGGAAGCACAAACCGCGCACACTCCTTTGCAATACCACTATCAAGCATATCCTTATACAGTTCAACTGATCTTTCAAAATGACTCTGCATTAGAATCTCATACTTCTGCCTAATATAAGGATCAACATCATCAATACTATTCTGACGATTCTTATTGTCCTGTCTGCGAAGTTCAGGAACAGGAATATGCTCAGACAATAAAGTGCTATCCGCATACCTCTGAGAGAACTCCTGGAAGGTAAAGGAACGGTGCCTTAGGATCTGTGCAGCAAGTCCTCTAGTAGTATTGATCTCAACGGTCATAAATGCCTGCTCAAAGACACTCCAGTGCCCGTGTTTGATACAGTACTTAAGAAGACCAGCGAACTTATCATTGTCCTGGTTCTTGGGGTTGCTAACGCGAGCAACATATCCCATGTGCTTTTCCGCATCAGGAGTAACACTTACTAATTTAATTTCTGGTTTCATAGTTAATCTGGGTATCCATCGTCATCATCAAAGATTTCATCGTAATCACCTATTTGTGGAATAGATTGTTTATAGTTTTCATACTTATATGCTTCAACATCTGAATGCACTTCAGACTCTAAACAATCAACTAACGACTTAAGATTTTTAACAATGAGTTTTAATTTTTCTTTGTCCATAACATTTCTTTTCCATTAATTATAATACAAAAAAACCAGGATGTAAACACCCTGGTTTTGGATCAAGTAAGATTAATCTTATCAAGCACAAACAGTTTTAGTCTCTTCGTGCTTTACACCTCTATAGGTCTCTTGGAGTTTAACTTTCCTGCAAGACCCAGTGATAGGTTGGATGCTAGCATAAGCATTCCCACGATATGTGAGAGTCTTTGCTACTTTAGATCCATCTCTGTCATTGGTGTTGTACTTGTGGCCACGATATGTGAAATTTGCCATAATTTTACTCCTGAAGTTGGTGGTTTTTAGGCCCCGTTCCTTCAGTCGGCGGTTGCGTCCTATGCATCTGATGTTGCTTTAATGCAACGTGAGGGAATTCTCATATCTTTTATGATAGTATCCTTATCACGATCAGATAACATCTCACTTTCTTCTACAACCTCAACAGTTTCCTTCCATTGCTGGCAGGACATAGCAATATTTGGTTGATTTATAAGTAAGAATAATTCTAACATAGGATGAACGACTCCGTTCCTCGTCGGCTTACTTGCGTCCTATCATTCCTCAAAACACTGCGGATCTGTACTCTCAATAAAAAGGAAAGTCAAATCTATCTTTTCAGATCTGGTTAATAGGGAGGATCTCCCAATAGTACCTCGTAACCAATCATACTGATCACAATTAAGTAAAGTATAATCTGGTTCAACAACTGAAAATAGTAGTGGTAATAAGAACATAGGATGAACGATATGTGTATCATAACACATAGTGGATTATTTAGTCAAGCAGTTTATAAAGAAAGTATTAAATTTTTTCTTTATAGATTTTCTTTCCTTTAACTATCCTTCCAGTGCCTTTTACATCCCAAAACCGCACACCATTTATCCTGGTATCATATCGAAGAGCAGCACATTCTTCTTTAAAGGCTTTCCTTTTTTGTTTTTCTTTAAGTCTGTCTTCGATCTTTTCTTCCTCAGACATTCTTATTGCAACCTCTCTGCTATACCTGCTGCATGTTTATTGGCTCTGGTTATTTTATATACCCAGATTCTTTCCATTAAACTTACATCTCTACCAAGTTTAATCCGACAACAAATATTAGTCAACTTTAATCTCTGATTGGTGCTTAACATATTCTATTGCCTTTGGTAGAAGATAATACTCTCGTCTTTGAACTGCTTTGGTTAATGACTCCAAATCATCATCAGGAAGAATAGGAACTTCAGATTGTAAGATTACCTCACCGCCATCCAATTCCTCATTAACATAATGAACACTAACACCAGTCATCATATCACCACTATCTAGTGCTTGTTCGATAGCATGTAACCCCTTATACTTGGGAAGTAATGATGGATGAAGATTTATAATCTTATTTGGAAATGCATTAATTAATTTAGGAGTTACTATTCTCATCCATCCTGCAAGGACAATAAGATCAACTTTCCATGCATTCATAATATCAATGATGAGATCTTCATCCTTGCTACTAATCTGAGTATGTGGTATTCCTAATTTTGCTGCTCTCTTCGCTGCACCACATTTCTTTTTGTTGTGTATCATAACCACAACTTCATCTTCTCTACAAGTACGAACTATGTTTTCAAAGTTGGTTCCGTTTCCAGAACACATAACCCCAAGTCTCATTTTAGTGGCTTCCCATGCTTATCGACTAGTCCCATCTTCTTTACCTGATGGAGATTAGACCTCCTACTTTTTTTAATCTTCTTATACTCTTTAATAATATTATCTATTTCTTGATTTGATATATTAACCTTTAACTTTTCATCTTTACCAAATCCTTCTGCTTCACCTTTCTCTACATTATCAACATATTCATTTATTGTTTCCTGAATCTCATCTCTTATGATGTCAGTTATTTGATCCTTAAGTTCATCATTCATTTTTCAACCTCAAACACATACATCAATTATTTTTTCAGTAATATCATCAGCAGACATTACTTTAGAAGATGAAATGGCTTCCATTTCTAACATAGTTCCATGTGACGACTCACCTAATATAGTATATAAATTGACATATCTTTGCAAGCGTTTCATTGTTATTCCAGAATCCAAAACAACTTGAATCAATTCATCATCATTATAAACTAACTTATAATCACCATCACCAAGTTTACCATCATTACAATCTTGTATAAGATGAAATGTTTCATGCCTTATAGTATCAAAATCATTCTCAGTCCACTCTACAATTTTACCATCCATCAAACTATTATCTTGACAGATATATAACTGCTTCTTTTTGTTAATATAAAAACCATTAAACATATTAAGTTTCTTACAATAACTATCATTAATAGCAACTTGTACACCTAAAGATTCAACAACATTAAGTAATCTTTTATGTTGCAATTCCTCAGTACCAGCACTTGCTGGTAAAGATACAAATAATAGACTAATAGCAAATAGTAGTTTTTTCAAGATTCATTTCCTTTTTCTCTTCTTTTCTGGTGCTTTATATCCCCACATTGTAGGATTAACTGTACCATATCCCCATTCAATCCTCTTTAAATCTTTCTTATACTTATCATAATACATATCAAAAAGATTTACTTTCTTATAAGACCTTGCTACATCTAGACATTCTTTTCCTTCTACATTATACCAGACAAGAAAGGTATCACTAGGAAAACTTTTATCATTTGCTTTTTCAAGTGTAGTATTTTCTAGCAATACCTGTGAAGAATAAGAATAACAATCAAACCGCGTCTCTTTTTTCGTTTCCTCTACGGTTTCAACTTCTTCACTCATGAACGTCCTCCCCATGAAATGTCTGGATAGGCTTGCTTTACATTATCAAGAGTAACTTTATACTTATCAGAAAGTTTCTTATCCTTTGTAAGAATCAATACTTCTGCTTCTCTTGGATGAAGTCCTTGAAGAAGATTGATGAACATCATTTCTCTGCGTGTAGTAGTAAGAGATGCGTTACCACCTTGAACATAATGATACAAATTTTCCCATTCTTTTCTTAAAGATGTTTTATTCCTACCATCAAGGTCTTGACCTGTTGCTGATTCACCTCCTGCTGCCTCTTTAGCAAGGTTCTCTGAGAGAGTACCAGCAAAGGTTGTCTGAGCATTTGTCTCTCCGTAAGGGACCTCTCCTTCAGGTAACAGAGAGACGACTGTTTCATCAAAGTTCCAAATCAAAATACTAACAATAGATTCGTGTCGGTATGTCTGAAGAACTTCTGCTTTCCTTGCAGCACTCCTCTGCTTTGAGGCAAGTTCTAGAATCTCAAATACAAATGGATTGGTCGGAAGTGTTGGAAGTGGTTTGAGTGAAGACTTTTTAGATGCCTTCTTTGTGTTTGGTCCACTTTGCAAAGGTGTATCATCAATATCATCGCCACCTAATGCTGCGGCTGAAGTTAACTGAGCCATAGTAATAATTAATTCGTTTTTAGTATAGGATATTTATTTGAAATAGTCAATATCAATCGTCGTCATCATCGTCTGGAGATTCAAACCTAACTGCAAGAATATCATCTGGAATAATATTACCATTTTCATCATACATCTCTGGATGTGATGGCATTCTTTGCTGATGTAAAAATGCAGCAATGAGATCATTTAAAAACCATCCCGCAAACATACCAATAATAAAAAATCCAACAATCGATACACCACTGAAAAATAAAATTTGCGATTCCATTCTACTTTCTCCAAGAGTTATTTTTTCTTTATGTCCAAGCAAAAAGCAATTTCTCTATTGAAAAAGGAAAATTTTACTTGAAATGTCTTAGGTTGATTTAATCTTCTCCTATTCCTCAGCAGTAATTCAACTCCTTTATTAATATCGGAGTCGTCTTTATTTAGATCACTGTCTGCTCCTTCTTCTTCTTCCAATACTTTTCCCTCGCTCTTTGTAGTTTCTTTACTTTGCTTTCTTTCTGCGACCAGGCTTTCGATCATTGGAATACCTCGCAGCATCTTCAAGGATGCCATTTAAATAATTTTTTATTTTGCGTGCTTGTGGTTTAGGAATATGATGATATGCCTCACGCAATTGTTTATGATCATTATCAGCACCACCTTTGATATACTCATCAAGTTCTAATACCACATCACCCAATTCATGAGCGGTAGAACTCTGAAGGAAAGAATCTACTTCAACTTTCTTTGTCTTACGATACTTTAGATAATCATAAAACTTAAGTTGCATCTTTCCTGCAAAAGCATACTCAATGGCGTGCTCTAACATATCATAAACTTCATCAAAATCGTCTTTCATTATACAAGATTATTTTCTTGGAGGTACTTAACAGTTTCACTACATCCACCTAAGTTAGTTCCATCTCTAACCACCTGTGGGAAAGTTGATCCTTGGCCAAATTGCTGATAAAAACTTGGTCTATCAAATTCTCTATCTAACTTATACTCAACATATTTAAGTTCTGCTAATTGTAGCACCTGAATAACTTTTGTACAATATGGACATCCTTCTCTAGAGTAAACTGTAAAGTTCATGTCTTCTGTATTAAAAAATTTATTTAGCGATTGATCTTCTTCAGAAAGAACTCTGTCTTCAGGGTCTAATTTTCCATGCATAAAAAAAGGAGCATTGTTGCTCCTAGTATATTGTATTTTGTAATGAGTGTCAAACTCTGACTATTCTATCAAAACCTCTTTACAAATACGCTTACAAAATTGCGCATTGTCATCACACTCGGTGAGGCACTGAAAATAATCATTTACTGCCGACTCATGATCCGTTTCCTGAATCTCTTCTACTTTACTTTTCCAACCGGCTAATTGATTATGGGATACTAGATTGTGCTGCATTGATGACTTCTCCATTGTTTAAAGTGAACATCATAACCAGGTTTGGTTACATCTTGCTCTCCAATTCTACTACTATTTAGTCAGGATACCAACACAAAACAAGTTCGGTTTTACAAAAATAAATGCCTAGTGTCCTCAAATAGACTGCCGCAGCTTCTGTAGTATGTATTTGTATGCCTCTACTATGTCACCCTCATTCTTCCTAAACAGATCCTTATCAAACCTCTCCTTTGTTCCTTTCTTCCATAGTCTCATACTATCAGGACTAATTTCATCAGCAAGAATGAAGTTTCCATCACAGTCATGACCAAACTCTAACTTAAAATCAATAAGGTCCATTCCAATTTCTCCGAATATCTTTTGCAACTGCTCATTAACTTCTCTTGTCTTTATAACAAAAGGTATAGGATCAATATTCATCAACCTCACACGATCAAGAGTTAAGAGAGGATCGCCTTTGTAATCATCCTTAAGAAAGAATTCAATAATAGGTGGATCAAATGATTGCCCCTCATAAAGTCCTTCGGTATGTTCAATAATAGATCCAGCAGCACGATTTCTACAGATAACCTCCACAGGAACAATCTTTACCTTACGACAAAGCATTGTATTAAGAGTAGGAACATCAATATAGTGAGTTTTAATCCCAACCCTCTCCAATCTCTCAAATAAGAAAGCAGATATCATACAACAAGTAGCACCCTTATCTCTGGGATACTCCATGTGCTCACCATTAAAAGCACTTACCTTATCTTCATACCTAATAAGAACTTTATCCCAATCATCAGTTTCAAATACTGTCTTTACTTTTCCTTCTAATAGTTCTTTCATCGTATTCTCCTTGGAATCTCAATAGTCCATGAAGGTGATACCAATTCTACCATTTCATGAAGACTCCCATAAGAATCTGATATCTCCCAGATCATCATATCAGTCTGTTCAAAAAGAGAATCAAATGACATCCTAACACGCAACTCATTTGCGGTCTCATCTATTTCATCCTCGGTCATATCAATCTTAAGGAATTTCATCCTTTCTTTAACCAACTCATTAAGGTTAATACTTACCCAACAATCATTTGATATAATCATAATCTTCCAAGACGAATGTATAATGTAATGAGACTTTGAGAAATCATATCACAAGAATATGTAAGTCCTGTTTGATCCTCACTATCCCATTTCTTTCTTTGCTCTTTCATAATATCAAGAAACTTCTTAACCTCTTTTCGCATGTCCTCATTACTTAATACCTTCTCGTTCATCTAATACCTCATTAATAAGTTCTTTAAGTTCATTATATAATGCTTCATTTTTAGGAAGTATCCTCTTTTTTATAATAGGCATAGCAGGATACCCATCAGGATAACGAGCAGTCTTAAGCATACTAGAATGTTCAACTCCAGATGCTGTCATACCCTGAGTATCTATCTTATCTTTCTTACTCATAGTTTGACATCATCATCAAGGTCCATAATAATCTAACGTTTCCTTATTTATCCTCACTTATTTTCTTTAAATATAGCACTGCTTTCTCTAAGGTGTCAAGATCATTTCCAAGAATATTCAATGCTTTCTTACAATTTTTACACACATCATTTACTATTTTTACATCAACAGTATTACAGATATTACATGTTCCTCTCCCAGTATCATAATAGTTTTCTAAGACTCTTTTCTTAGCACACTCTTTACACTCATAAGAATAAGATGACTTTAGAGTATGATCTTTACGGCACTTATAAAAATCAGCAAGCAAACTTTTTTCAGTACCGCAAACTCTACATACTCTATTCTCCATAAAGAGATGCTGACTTTCCACCTGTTCTAGTATATCATGAATGTCTTTATCATCCATAGTAAAGAAGCATTTAATAATATTTAGAATTACAATAAAATATCAGAAGCATAAGCTTTGCCGCCCAACTTTCCTTTAACAAAACAATTAAATGCAAGAACAATTCTCTCACCATCAGTTTCAATTTCCTCCACATAATGAGGAGTTTGTGAGGGAAATATAATACAAGTTCCAACATTTACAGGCATCCACCAAGACGCAGCATTGAGTATATTGATGTCTCTATAATGATACTCAAAAGAATTTAAATGTGGTGATTGAAACCATAACTTTCGATCAATACCATCTTCAACCTTAAGATAAAAAGCACCACTAAAGATTGAATTGGGATGAACATGTATATGATGTTGTTTATATCCTGAGTGTAAAGATTTCCTAGTAATCCAAGAGTTTGTAATATAAAAGTCTTGTTTAATACCTAAGACTTCTTTAGTGTAAGTCTTCAAATGTTTTTCACATTCTTTTTTTATTCTTGAAAAATAATTTAACTTGAAAATATGAACATCCTTAGAAAGCAAACAAGTCTTTACTGCAGGTGTAACATATTTTAATCTATCAATACTTTCAAACTCTTTCTCCAAACATCTAAATCCAGTATCATCAATATGGTAAATCGGTGTAGAAAATAAAGGAATAACATTCATCACCAATAGTCTTAAGATCCTCTTATTATACTCAATTAATCTTTAGATGTCAATTTATAGGCACCAAATCTTTCAATCAATATCTCTTTTAATACTTCCTTCAATTCTTCAAGGGGAACACCTTTCTTATATTCTTCTCCCACCTGCAAATGTGAACCACCTACAGTAATATTATATCCCAAACCACCTTTAACTTTAGTACCAGTAAGTCCTATACCACCCATATATGCCTGACCACAACTATTAGGGCATCCAGTCCAATGTATCTTTACTTCCTCTGGTA
>Ga0080013_1003931_pt1 | contig 15055 bp, 23 predicted proteins | sample ETNvirenome_6_85_FD_69236 | JGI IMG/M metagenome (GOLD analysis project Ga0080013, IMG submission 69236) | Marine viral communities from the Pacific Ocean - ETNP_6_85 (SPADES assembly) (version 2) | ecosystem: Environmental > Aquatic > Marine > Oceanic | place: Pacific Ocean | collected 2013-06-19
AAAAAATAACCCCGGATGAGCGCAAGCTCCGTGAGGAAAAGAAGCGAAAACTTGCGGAGCTTATGGATGAAGGTGTTGAAGCTGAAAAAAATAAAATACCTATGGTTATTTTTAACCGTAGGGCATACTTATCAGAAAAAGCATATCTTACAAATTCTTTCTTAAACGAAATCAAACAAATCACAACTCCTGAGCAAAGGGAGTTGATACCTTTCCTTCTTGAAAGGGCTACAACAATACCTAAAAAATTAAAGCGTCCTGACCTTGAGAAATTGATGCAGGACAAGAAGCTGGTTGAAAGTTTACAACCAGTTGTGCAAAGATTTAGAAATCGTTTTAAAGAACTTTGGGATAGAATAGCGAAAGAAAATCCAGAGTTGTCTCGCAAAGAAATCATGGATTATGTGACTCATATATGGGATGTGCCAACAAATAAAAAATCTCAAGTTGTTTCATGGTTTACCACTTATAACAAATTCACTGAAAAGCGTTACATAGAAACACTTACTGAGGGTATAGATAAATATGATTTAAAACCGAAATACACGGATATAAATGACATTTTCGGTATATACTCAAGCATAGTAAATAATTCACTGGCAAATAAACAATTTGTGGCTGATGTAAGAAAATTAAATATCGGTGGAAAGCCTTTGATTACCACACAACAGTACGCTCCAGATGGTTGGGTTGAGATACACCATCCAGCTATGAAAAATCCTTTTACGAAATCGTACTACAAAGTTCATCCAGATATTGTTGAACCATTAAAAGTTGTTTTGGGAAATAGGATACATTTTGACGGTGCAGCAGGTAAGGTTCAAGCTGGTTACGAAGCATTAAATGGAGGATTAAAACAATTACAATTAGCTATTTCTTTATTTCATAATCTTGCATTGTCTGAAACAGCAATGCCTATAGTATCTTATAAAGATGTACCAAAAATGCTTGGTGTTGTATTAAAGACCCCTTGGAAGGGTTTTATAAAAATGGAAACTGATGTATTCAAAAATCAGGAAATGGCTATAGACTATCTGAGAGCTGGTGGACAACTTGGAGTTTCTGCTGATATACCAGTACAACAAATATCATCAGCCTTAAAATCTCTTGAAGTTAAATTAAAAGATACACCATTAGCAGGTCAAGCGACTAAACTTATTAATAGTTTTTATGAAAGATGGAACTTTGCTTTGTGGGATTATTTGCATGACCATTTCAAATTATACGCCTATGAGTCACTTGTTTCAAGATATAAGGGTAGCGATATAGATACCTTTAAGCGTGAAACTGCACAATTGGTCAATGATACTTTTGGTGGACAGAATTGGGATATTTTAATGTACAATCCTCAATCAATTCAGTTAATGGGCTGGTTTTTATTGTCACCCGATTGGACTATATCTACAATGAGACAGGCTCTTGCCCCAACTGGTCTCGGAAGTGCATTCAAAACTCCAGAGGGTAAGAAATTAAGAAAAAAAATGGGAAGGCGTTTTTGGTTGAAAGCCATGTTGTATTATGGTGCTTTAATAAATACGCTAAATTATTTAAATCGTAAAAAGGACATGGAAGACAATCCAGAGTATTACCCAGATAAAGATGATTATGGTTTTTGGGATTATACAATGTTTGGAAATACTGTTGGAAACCAGACAAGGCTTTTTATGGATAGATATAAAGATGGAAGTGAAAGATATTTAAGATGGGGAAAACAGTTCAGGGAATTTCCAGAGCTTATGTATGATGAAACAGGATTTAATTTTCCACAGTCTGCTGTAAAAAAATTAGGTGGTAAGGCAGCTCCAGCCGTACATACAACAACTCAGATTTTCACAGGTAAATCTCCAAGTGGTTTTGAGAACTATGATTTAAAAGACAAAAAGGGGACAGAGTGGTTGTATGGTTTAACAAAAACATTGATGAGAACACCACTTCCATTTTCTACTCAAGCAGCCTTAGATAAGACCAAAGAATGGAAGTTCTCTAACATTGCAGTTCCGAGCAGCAGAGGAATGACAGCCAGAAAAGCTGGTGACCTGATGGAGATTGCATTAGCAGCTAATGATACGGAAATGATGAGACAGATATTCATTGGCTGTAGCAGGAACAAGATAAATGGTCTTAATATTTTAGAAGGCACAATGGGTCGTATGAAGCGTGACTACAGAATTGAAGAAACAAGGTTGTTAAGAGAAGCTAATGAATTAGAAGCAAAAGCAAATGACATAAATACCAGACCAGTTGACAGGGCTTATCTTTTTAAAAAAGCCGCAGAGAAAAGAAAAAATGCTGAATTTGCACAGAAGCCACAGGCATTATATAAGATAGGTTTAGCAAAACTTCAAGAAGGTAAAATATTGTTCCCAGATGTATTTGGTGAGTTGACTAAAGATGAGATTGATTCCCTCAAGAAAAAATAAATTGTAAGGCTCGTTCTTACGTCTTCGGGAAAAAAAGGGGGCAGCCTGATGGTCGCCCCTTTTTTGTCAGCTTACTTACCACCTCCCAGTCCCATTGACTTTGCCCACTTTGTCACCCGTTTACCCATTATGGCTCTATCTTCTTTTGCTTTTCTTTTTTCATCATCCTTGTCAAATTCTATGCCAATTCTATTTAAGGTTTTCCAATTCAAGTTATCTTGGTCTATTAAGGATGTTATTTTTTTAGCAAACTTATTCATAACACCTCGACAGTTATTTAGGTTGTTAGTGCTATACACCCAATTTGCATCGTCACACCATATTTCTAAATAATATCTTGGGTTCACTAATTTCCCATTAACTTCTTCATCGTAATCAACATTGCGTAATTCCAAATCAAGATATCCTTGTTCTGACATCCCGACTAACTCTTTGTCAAGTCTAAAATAGCAATCATACTGGTGTTCTTCACCCTTGATAAATTCCCATTTATATTTTCCATATTTTTCTAATTTCATCTCACTCACCCCCTTCAGCTAAAGGTTTCCATTTTTTAATCCATCGTTTAATTTTTCGGATTTCCTTTTGGCATTCTTTCTTTTCTACGTCCCCACCATATTTCAATGATTCATTTCTCACATGGTCTGGTTCGTAAAACGTAGCCAAAACATATTCGGCGTCATCAATTAAACTCTTTGGCGAACCAGATACATATTTAGTATCACCATATGTTTCGGATTGCCCGTAGTCATAATAATCTTCACCATTGGATTCCATTAAACAATTACAAGCATATTCCAATTCTTCAATCTTCCACATCTCGGTTCGCATTTGTAAGTAAGTTGATTCTCTCATGTTAATCTCCATGTTGTTTGTTTTATTTAGAATAACTACTACAAGATTTATCTTTTCCAGTAGTTTCATATTCATGCCCATGCTCACACCTGTAGGATGTGTAAGTGACGTTGCCACTATGACTCCCACCACTCCAAATTGTTTGGAAATGTGAATATCCTTTTTCTGTTTTGACAACGGCAAGTTTACCATTGCATCTTTGTTTTTTCATTGTAATCTCCATGATTGTTGTTTACACAGTTTACGGATAATAAATGAGAAAGTCAAGGAAAATTTCTCGACGAGACTTCCGCATATCTTATAATAAATGGAGTTAGGGTCAGCCTTCTATGATTTCAAGCTCTGCCTTTCTAAAGGAATGGTCTATGAATTTACATATAGTATAATGTTCGCATAATCTATCATATACACGGGAGCCGTAAATATCAATCAATTCCTGAGAATGGAAATTGGTAGTTATGATAGTTCTGCTGCAGGGGTTTCTTTTTATATATAGATGTCTCTTTTCTAAAAGCCCACTGAAATAATCATGGGATGCAGGAGTATTTGGTTTCTCATCTCCAAGGTCGTCCAGCATTAAACACTTAGTGCTAAATTTATTATCGTTTCTTCTGTCAGCATCCATTTTATCTGTATAGTCAGATGCCATGTATCCGATATGTTCCCGGTAATGCTTCATACAGGACACCATTTCCCAAGGTTCATTACAGCGCAAGACAACTGTAGTTCCTAAGAATGTTTTGCCAACACCAGTAGCTCCTGTAAAGAGATAATGGAACGGATTACCATTGAGCAAATCATTATTTATCTTTGCAATGATTTTTGGATTATTAATTTTATAGTTTTCTTTCTCGACAATCGGGTTTTCTACGATATTAAAATCACTCATTATTTATCTCCATATTCTTGTATCTTTCGGTATTCTGCGAGGGGCTGGTTTCCCAACCCCCCATTTTATTGATTACTAATATAACCTGATTTTATCTTTACGATGATAATTATATATATCTTCAATCAACGATATATACTGTTTCACATTTGTGCAATCAACTAATTTTACAGACTGGAATGATAATTTATGCAGAAACTCAGCATGATTATATTCATCATTATCAAATAGCTGCATCATTGCAAACACAAATGACCTTCTTTTATATCCATCATAATACTGTTTCACTATTAATATCTTCTCAGCATTTTTTACAGCTTCTTTATAAGATTTAATGACAAATAAACCACTTCGGAAATGCTTGAATGTATTATTCTGTCGAAATGATGTGTTTTGTAAAAGTGCCATTGTTTCATTATGTCCGAAATTGTACAGCTTTTTGAACTCTTTATACTGAATATAATCAGGATAACCTAATTTAGCATATCCGTTCATGTACTCGGTAGCCGTCCAGTTTTTCGTATTGTTATTTAGCCGATGAACTTCTGGTAATTTTAACCCTTCTATTTCGATGTAGTATACAGGTTTTTTTAGTTTTTTAACGACCTCATAACGGTGCTGCCCATCTATGATTTGTTTTTTTTCGTTTACGATAATCGGTACGGGGATATAATCTTCATCAATAGACTCTGAAAGTCTCGATAATTGATTTATGTTAATATCCCGATTGCCGTCAATGAAGGTGAACAACCCGTAATCATTGGTCATTTTGACTTGATTTACTGTTCTCATTGTATTTTCCTTTTTTTGTTGTTTATTATTAGCATCTTGCTAATTTTTTTCCTCTATCTCTATTGTGGTTGATGGAATCTCTGAGTAAACCTTTTCCATTTCTACTTTCCAGATTTGGGAATCGTCTACCCATAATATTTTGTTGCCGGAATCCATAATAAACTTTAACAGATTATCTATATCTGGTTTGATTACATATTCATATGGTGGATTTGGTTTTAATTCGCCAGAATACTTACCAGTTCTATAATGTTTCTTCACATAGGGCATAGCGAAGGTCACTTTTAATGAGATGTCGCCTTTAAGGGGCTGTTTAGGAGCTTTTGACCCTATTTGAGCAATAAAGTCTTTCTTGTGTTTACTTGACGGGTCGTATGTAAATCCTGCCCGTGTATGTCGATGTCTTTGCTGCGGCTTTGGTCTACTGCCAGTGATTTCAATCTTGTATATATTAATCAAAAGAATTTTCCAATTGAATCAGCAGATTCTCCAATGGGCAATAAATATAATTCTGATTCATTGTCATCTCCACCCATCGTTTTTCGGATAGTTCCATTCCGTATCATACCTTTCACTATATTTTTCAATTCGTCAACTGTAAACACAAGCATACCTTTGACCTTGCCATCGATTGAAAGGATATGAAACCACCAATCAGCTTCTGTGACTGATAGTCCAGATGCCTTACCACGACACCTAATTTCAATCGCTATGTTACCAGTGTCGTACCACTTACCTCTCTCTGTTTTGACTTCAAGTTTACCACCTGTGCTTTCAAATAGTTTTTTTAGACCACGCTCATGGACTTCGCCAAAATCAAGGTCAATATCGAATTTAGGATTATAGCCCATCTTAAAATGGAAGGTCGTCGTCAGATTCTGCTTTTTTAGTGGCTGCTGGTTCTTTTTTAGACCACTTTTCTTTAGCCTGTTCTTTAGTCAGGACAGTATAATCAGAACAATACTTGTCAATCTCGTCAGAAGTCATAGGACGGAGTTCTACTTTCAGCGCAGGTTTGTTATCATCGTCCTGTTCTTTGGCTCCTATCCAGTGCCATCCGGCTTTGGGTACATATATCTTACCATTATAATCATCCATCCAATCATCAGTTTTACGGTCATTAATCCATAGTCCCGACCTGTTTTCTGTTACATATTTATCAGCCATTATTTAATTCCTTATTTTTTCGGTTATTCCACGTTTGTCTAATATCAGATATTAAAATGTCAGGACTCCAAGGTCTATTGTCTTTGTAGCTATTGGCAATTTCAAGAATCACTTTAATAGCATTTTTATATTTGTCTTCCACGAAATATTCAACCATCTCAGTTGTGATTTTGTTCACCTTACAATCCTTGGAATGGAGGGCAAACGCATGGAGTCGTCTGCCCTCCTGACACCGTCATTGGGGTTACGCTTGATAGGTAGTAGTTGTGGTTGCGTAACATACGGTGTTAATCTTCGTCCTGCGGAAATTGTTCGGCAGGGTCAAAGCTGTCATCAAATTCTGGCAATGGTGTACTGCTCGAAACATCTGGATTTGTATCTATGTCCACAACTTCCAGTTCTTTCTCCTGCATCACCGTATGCCTTGGCTCTTCCACAAAATCATCTATGTGAGCAGCTTCATTCATCAGGATACCATTCTCGGTAGTGGACTTTGGCAGCTTCTTGTCACAAAGCTGTCTAATGACGGTCTTATATGCCATAGCATCAAAGTCTGTCTGCCAAGGGCTTGACTTCGCAGAGTACCCACGGCTAAACTGTTTGGCATGGGCGACAATATCATCACGGGTCATTACCTGAAAGGCTGTACCACCATGCTTTAATTCAGCATAAGCATAATATATACTACCTTCACCCCGGCTTGCTGATAGGCTTGGTCGATGGTGAAAGGACAGCCCGTTGCTACCCTTTGAGTAATCGAACTCATCCCCTTCGCAGACCTTGTCATAGTCCAGTGATTTAATCAGCCCAGTATTCCAAGCCAGTTTCATCATGCCCCGGTACTCAATCAGGAAAGTGCATTCCTGACCATACGGTATAAGAGCAGCTTCACTGAGTGGGCTGTTCGGTTCTAATCCAAACCTTGCAGATTCCATCATCGACTTTAATACCGATGAAGGTTTACACTGCATCAGCTTAGGCTGTACCGCCAGTGCTGTCAGGCAAGCAGATATATATCTTTTCGCAGACAGGTTACCCTGTGGTAAAGCATTGGCTATCTGGATATAGAAATCACCGCTTTTGATGGTCTCTTTAAGACTGGTCTGATTGTTAGTCAGTCCCTTTGACCTTTCTTTTGCTTTTTGTATTTCAGTCATTTACGACTCCTTTTTAAGTACGAATCTTCGGTTCCCTTCCTTCATAGAAACATATTTAGAATATATCTCTGGATGGTCATTCTTAAATGATTTCTTATCAAAATGTTCCCTGTCCTTGGTTTTCTTCCAAGTTGCCAGTTGGTGACCATTGTATTCCAGTACCTGCTTTTCTTCGAGGGCAGTCATTAGTTGCAGCTTGAGTCCCTTAATCTCATTGTCGCATTCTGATTTTCGGCTGTTACAAGCCCTTAACTGGACGGCTATATTATATATACTATCATCAGCCTGTAATATCTCGTCTTCCGAAACGGTGCTGTACAACAGGTTCGCATCACCAATGGTCTGGCATTCAGGTGCTACATTGCCTTCCACATTAATCTTCCAGAACTCTACCAAGGTATCCATCAGGCTCTTGATGTACTTATCATCCCGGTGGTACTTCTCAATCACCATCTGTTTATTAAAACCAAGAGACAGGGATGCAAAATAAATATAAGGCGCATCCGTGACCATCATCTGGTGCTGTAACTGGACGAAGTAGTGGTCTGGAATCTCACCATCCCATTTCTGGGCTGTGGTCTTGAACTCAACAGGAACCTTTTCACCAACAACCATGCCATCTAAGTTGGTGGTAATGAAGGGGTTATCTCCGTGTATCCGAATCTTGTTGTCCTGCTTGACCTTCATACCAGTTTCCCTGTAAAAAAGGTCTCTCAAGATAGGCTCCATCTCCCTGCCTAAATACATTGCAAGGTTATCTTCCTTTGGTTGAAATCCGTTTACCAGTTCATTCCACAGTTCAACTGCTGTAAGCCAAGGATGTACTCCAAGGACTGCTGCTGACTGGGATGCTCCGATGCTTGGGTTCTGCTGTCTGTCCAACAGCCATTCATCATAGTTTTTTGGTGCTTTTCGGTAGGTCATTTACCCTCCATGTTTGTTTATAGTTAAAAAGTTGCCTGTAAGTTACAGTAGTTTACAACTTGTTGCAAGTTTTAATCAGGAATTACCAGTTCGACTTCATGGTTATGAGCCACATTCGATGTTGATTGATTGTTCAGTAATCTGAACTTATTAATCATAGTATTGAACAAGCTAATAAAGTTATGCATATCCTGTGGTTTGCCGTTTACCATTTCCTTGTAATCAATAGTAGCCATAGCCTGAGCCATTCGCATCATCTCTACCATCATAGCAGTAGATACATAATTTAAGCCCTGATGTAACACCGTGGCTCTCTGGGACATTATATCTTCACGGTTTCTCCACCAGTCACCGAGAGTGCTTTTCGGTATCCCAATCATTTGTTCAACTCTTGTAAATAGCGGAGCCAGTTCACCAGTGTTTTTGTCTTCATTCTGGAAGGCTTCTAAGAACATCAATGCAAAATGCTTTTCATCAATCCGATATTTGCCGTTTTTTCTTGATAGTAGCGGCTCACCATCAAACACTGGTTCATTGAGTTCCAGTGGTTTCATGTTGTCCACAGCAAGACCCAATGCCTTGCCCTGTTCTTTAACAAAATTAATCTCGCCTTCGTTTTTGGCAAGGTTAACTTTCTGTTTAATTTTAGCTGCTTTGTCTTTATCCATCTTATAATTTACAAAATTTACGCATCAATTGAAAATTCTTCGTAAGCATCATCAAGATTAGTTTGGACAATGCCGATATACCGCAACGTATAGTCTGGGTCGCTGTGGTTGAGTATCCGCATGACCAGAGCCAAGTCTTTTGTTTTCTTATATATATTATATGCTAAAGTTTTTCTCATGCTGTGAGTCCCGAATTTACTTACTCCTGATTTCTCAGCAGCATCCCTGAGAAGAGTGTATGCCCTGATTCTGTCAAGGGGATTAGCCGGGTCTCTCAAGGAAAAGAATATCCAGTCTTCTGGTTCAAGCCCATAAAACTTAACATATGATTCCAGTTCTGGACGGATAACGCTGTTGAGTTTAATCTGTTTCAGCCTTCTGTTCCTGCGCTTAATAGTCTTGCTCTCGAACAGGTCGAGATATTCTTTCAATGTACCATCTGGATTAAATATATACTTAACCTTCATCCGTAGTATATCATTGATGCGGAGTCCTGTATTCAATCCAAATCTCAACAGCAACGGGTCACGCTTGTTTCCCTTTCTCTCCAGTATACGAATCATATTCGCAATCTGGTTCATATCTTTTACTGGTTGTACGGTCATTTGTTCCTCGTTATAAATTCAAATACATCTAAAGTTCTGTTCCTGTCTTCACTTACTATTCTTTGTTTCTTTTTAGACACTGCACCAGTTTTAATACTGTATGAATAATATGTCCGATTGATATTACTTACTTCAATGGAAGGAAATACAGAAATTGTCATTTCTTTGACTTGATGTTGATGCATACCCATTTTTAATTCAGGTTGCATCAACATTGTCTGTTCCATTCTAACTATCTCAACTTTTCTAAATGTGTTATTACAATAGACACATATCGAACCGTTTTTTACTTGACTGTAATTGTATTCGTATACAACATCTTTACAACCACATTCCATTGAATAAAGTTTTTTACTCATCATTAAACTCCACAAGTACATCATCGATTGATACTGGCTGATGGTCTTCTAATCCATTTTCTGAAACTAAAGTCCAGTATGTTCTGCAATGATATTTATGCTTAAATATATTAGCCTTTGATAATTCATCTAATAAATTCCAGTATTCGTCAATCACATCTTGGCTACAAAGTTTTCCTTCTGTATCAGATATAGAAACTCCCATCTCAAAACTAAGTTGTGAATGTAAATATCTTTTAACTAAATCATAATGCTTACTCTCAATTAGAATTGCATCATTGGAATTACCCATCGCACCATTTGAACAATCCCCACCTTTTGCTACTAAATATAAATTCATTTTTTACTCCTTGTGGTTCTTAGTAATGAATGCTCTAAATCAAAACAGTCAACACCATTGTTTAGTCCATCATCATTAATTTTAATGCACAACGATAACTTTGATTTTGGAGATTCCAGAAATTCATCAATAAAATCATCATCATTGAAGAGATTGTTAATAACAGGTCTTGCAGTTGTGCGCTTGCCATAGCTGTATAAATGTGGCGCAAAATCACCAAGTGTATCATCAGGTGTTTTGTCATACGCTTCGAGTATTCTTTCACTGTACAGCTTGTATGCATATTTCTTGAAGGAAATTGCACCGCTTAACTCATTGACAAACCCAAGTGAATGTTCAGCCTGATTATTAAAAATTGAATCGTAAGGTGCTATATATATAATTATATTATCAGCGACCTGTAGCTGTGGTGGGTAATGACTAAGTGATTTAATCAAATTAGCAGGAAACAATTCCAGTTCTGGACAAAGTAAATATCCTTCCCTGACATATCGTTTCAGCATACTTGTTTTTTCTTTACTGAGATTGCATTTTATTTTACTCATTTTAACCTCCATGTTTTTCTTTACATTTACCGCAGATGTACCAAGACACGCCCTTAGCCACTTTTCTTTCATTATGACACAATTCTGCGAGTTTATATTTCTTGTTACACTCACCACATTTTCGGGTAAGTTTTTTCCAGTCTTTACTTTTCATTTTTTCATCCTATCAAATTTTGCCGCAAGGGACGGTTTTATGCGGAGTCCCGACCAAGGTAGGGTAACCGCCCCAAACGGCTGTTATGGAGCAAATTTGCTCGTTATTCATGCCCTTTATACCATTGACCATATTCATTCATCTGCCATCTTTGGTCTGATTCTGCAAGAAAATCCATATATTTCCACTCTTGCATTTTATACACCACTTCGATTGTTATGTGTTTATTAGAAACATCTATTGGTTCATAGCTGATAATCTTTCCGACATCTTCATCTTGCATTAAGTAGTCACGAAATTCGTCACCATCAATACTTAGCAAGAAATCAATGTGGACACTCGTTTTGAAAGTAAATTGATTTGTCATTATTCAACTCCTTTCTCAAAGCGAGATTTAGTGTAGGCACTCTTGTCACCTTTCTGTATCAGTCCCTGCTCCAACAGGTCAGATGCAGCTCGACCAAAGAATCCCTGTAACGTCCATGCCATTCCAGTATCAACCAGTATCTGCCATGCGACCAGTACCTGTTCCTGAGTATCAGACGGCAACCATCCTTCAGCTATACCGACTGCATCGTACTGCCCCATCTTTGCATACAGGTCAGAATCACGAAGGGTTTTATTTATGTTTACAGTCATCACTCACCACCTTCAACTTCTGAATTTCCATCTAATAACACTGCATCACCATCCCAAATAATCTTTGACCTGACTACATTTGGCTTGTTGAAATCATCTTTGACTTCTCTCACTAAATAATCCATCAACTCAATCAGACGTTCAACAGTTTCTATTTTATCTCTACCATGTTTAGCGTCTCCATCAACATAAATAGCATAAGCCAACAGAATTTTAGATATACTGTTTCCATAACTGGTTACCTGCTGTTCTGTGAGGTTTTCAGTGAGTATTTTTTTGTTATTAGTCATCGTGTTCTCCATGTTTAAGGTTACTTAGTTTACTATTGTTTACGCTACCATGCAAGGACTTATTATCACATGATTCACATTGCAATCTATATAGACCATAGGTGGGTAGGTGTTTGTACTTTAACTGTGTACCATTAAGACCAATTTCCCAAACGCTTTTACAGCCCTTGCAATACTTCAAACGCCTTGATTCAGGTGTATGCATATTGGCTTTTTTACTATACTTCATATCACTCTCCTGAGAGCAGTCCTTTCGTCAATCTGCCAGTATGCGCCTTTATGGTAATTCCAGTAGCCGCCATCAGTATCGATGTTGATGTAACGTCTGGTGGCTATGCTCTTGTACAGGTTGATTTCACCAATAGTACCCTTTCTGCTGTCGCTGTTTACAACTGCACCCATGTGCATGAAATCACAGCAGTTGATTTCATTGGGTTTTCTTTCACTGAGATTCTCCAGTGGAACCCAGTTTATTTTTGTGCTTATTTTCATGTTATTCTCCATACTATTTGAATGATGAGAAAGACCATTCTTTGGTTATCGATAAGTAGCGGTCAGTTGCCTTGGTTCCCAATTCAAGAGACAAATCGATGGTGCTGTCATTCAACACCTTTAGCCCGTTCACATCTGCAGAGTATGTAGGGTCGAGACCTAATTTATTCTCATGGGCAACAAGTTTACGGACTGCTCTTTTTTTTCTGATGTTTCCTTCACGATAAGACAATTCACCATCCTGCCAATGGTCTTCATCTGCCTCAGCATGGAATATCAGTTCAGCGTATTTTAGAATCTGTTCATCTGACAAGCTGTCAAGGAATGTATCTATGTAGTTATTCATTTTATTCTCCATGTTATTTATCAGAAATCAGGATGCCGTTCAGGTGGTCAATCTCATGCTGAATCACTCTGGCAGTATATCCCTGAAATGATTCCTTGATTGTTTCACCCTGTGCATTCTGGTATCTGATGGTTATTTTATTATATCTCTTTACCTGATACTCTTTATTCGGCAGAGAGAGGCATCCTTCTACGTCAGTGGTCTTGCTCCAACTCTTGCGGATAATCTCAGCATTGGCGAAGAGTCTCCACTTGCCGTCAATCAGGGCGCAGAATACATTCTCCTTCAGCCCTACCTGATTTCCTGCAAAACCAACTGCACCTTTGCGCTGATGGATAGTTCTCGTAAGCAGCTTACTGAATGCTTTTGAGATATCCTTCACAGCAACAGTTACTGACTTCTGGTGCAGTTTATTAATGTTAGTTACTATTCTCATTGTCATTCTCCTTTACGTGTACTTTTTCTCCCCAATCACAATTTGACCACTCTTCCACATCTACGCTTTCGATAGTGGCACAATCTTCACCATATTCCACGTTTTCCATAGCTTCGTCAAGAGAATCTGCTTCTGTAGACCAAGTTAAGGTAAGCGTTGTGCTTCGTGGAAAAACGCTTTGTTTAATTATGTATTTTTTACTCATTATTCACTCCATGTTATTTTCAATTAGTAGCACCATGCTACAGAGCGCAGGTCAGGAATCGAACCTGACCAGTACCATACTGCGCTTATTATATATATACTAACCTGCAACAAAATCGAAGTAAAACCTCGGCTGATGGATGAACTCCAATGTGCCTTTGGTTCCGTCGCTCTTGCGAATAACCACAACACAAGTTGATGCGAATCCCTGTACTGTAAAGTCCTGCTGTAGCTCTTTGGTATTCCAGACCTGACCATGTTGCTCTTCGAGTTCTTCCCGTTCAGTAAGTCGCTTTGGGAAATTCCGAGAGTCTACTGTTGGCTCTTTCCAGAATCCATCTGCCTGTGGTGTTTCATATCTACCACATTGAATACACTCTCTTAATCTTACTCCATCCACATAGAATGGGTCTTGGTATTCATTGATTCTAAATACAGATACTTGTTTACAATCATTGCAATGTTCTATACAATCCCCACCTTTTGCTACTAATTTTGATTCGTGACAGTCTTCTGCTATGCCGTCAGTATAGTCCACAAACGTACCGTCAGAATCCTTCCAGTATTGTTTCGCCAGTTCATATCCACAGCCAGTACACTTCAGGAAATACTCGAAGTTGATGTTGTCGTGGTCTTGATGCCATAGCTCCCAGTTGTCGTGGGATTCATAGCCTTCATACTTGCCATACTCATCTTCCAGAGGAAACCTACACCTACAGCAGCTACCTGCTTGTGCAGTCACTATTCTGGATACGGCTTTGATTAATGTTCTCATTTTTCACTCCATGTGTTGATAGTGACTTAATTGTCACAGTGGGTAGGGGGAGAATCGAACTCCCCCATCTACCATACTACCCTATTTGGCTACGAATTCAGTACCAAGGATGTGGTCACAGGCTTTAGCCGACCTTGACCCTGCCCAGACAATCCAATCTTCATTTTCGGCTAATTTGGACGACCATGATTTGATATAACTTGCGCTGTTCTGGATGACTGAACTTCTGTCAATCCCTGCAATAGCGCACAGGTAAGTTGAACCAAGTTCAGCGACCAGTTCTTCCTTGCTGTACTCATGGCTACCGAAGAAATTCAGACCAGTAACACCTTCTCTTGCCAGTCTTTTCTTGTGACCAGTGGAGTGAACTAACTCATGGAAGAATGTTGAATAGTATTCTTCGTCAGAGATGAACTTCTCTGGTTTGACCATGTGTACTTCATCAGATGATGGACGATAAAAACAACTATCGTTCTGGTCGTGAAACACATCCGGCTTAGATGGATAATTAGCAACTATCTCTTCACAAGCAGCTACAGGACTGAAATCCCTTACATCATCATCTTCTTCAATCACGGGATAATACTTCTCTGGAAGGCCTTCACATTGGTTGGCATTGAATACGTTGAACGAGAAGAGTGAAGGCAATGGTTTATATTTACCAGTTCCACGGCATTTACCACAACTGCTACCAGAACAGCCACCAGTCGTACCATAATATCCATCACAGTCTTCCGACGGGTAAAACTTCCAGTAACTCACAGGAAATGATTTCTCACCCTTCTTGACCTGACCACCTAATTTCTTAGCCTGACCAAAAGTCAACCACCAAGGCGATTCATACCCGGCACAGCCAAGTAAACTCAGGTTTGTACCACGATAAACCTTGTTAGTCGATACTGACCGTGGGGCATTGAACTTGCCACCTTTCCAAGGCTTTTGCCAAGGGACTATTCCATCCTTCAGAAAGCCCAGAATCCGGTCATTGATTCTCTTAC
>Ga0080013_1003932_pt1 | contig 15052 bp, 26 predicted proteins | sample ETNvirenome_6_85_FD_69236 | JGI IMG/M metagenome (GOLD analysis project Ga0080013, IMG submission 69236) | Marine viral communities from the Pacific Ocean - ETNP_6_85 (SPADES assembly) (version 2) | ecosystem: Environmental > Aquatic > Marine > Oceanic | place: Pacific Ocean | collected 2013-06-19
CATCAGTACATAAAGACATTCAGCGAAAGCCTCTATTGAGTTAATCTTAGCAAATGCACAGTTGTAAATACAAGTATTATCAAAATTAGCTGCTGGCCCAGCTGCCCATAAAAATCTCATGGATGGCATTACAGCAAATTCATTCATATATTTTGTTATTTTACTAATTGCTTTGGGGGGTATATCTGGCCTTTTTGAAATTAAAAAAGATATCAATCTATCTACAGTTTCAGGCCAATCTTCTCTACGCCCTTCTTCTTCTAACCAACGTGAATACGTTCTTTTATATATGAATTCTGCTACTTCATTCTTAAACATTTTATCATTTCCTTGCGGTTCATTACTCTAATGCGTGCCACTACTTAAAGTCTCCGTTACGTCTTTATCAAAGACTTGTAATTTACCATCCGTTTCTTAAAGGTATTTCTCCCGTACTGGTACCACTTAATGTAGATTCTACGTAGTGACATTTTATGCCGTGGCCTAAACCCCAAAGATATGCGTGTTTTCTATTAGTATATAATACATCTAACTTTCCTATAGCCGCTTTTAAATCTCTCGGGTCAGTAAAAGCTAGCGATGTATCTATACCTTTTTCTTTATTACCCCACGTATCATCTTCAAATAGAGCGTGTCTGTGGGTACATTCAGCTAGACCAATAATAGTTCCTTCACTAGGTAATACCATATCATTGTCTACATTTTTAAGACATACTCCTATCAGGGGACCCTCAATTTTATCTAACCACTCGGGCGCATTTCCATCAGGTAAATCTTGGTCAGGCCATATTAATACTTCAGCTTGCAAATTGAGATTTTTAGCGCTCCTTACATTTCGCACAGTTATTTTTTCACACAGAGCAAGAGTATCTCTAATGTTGTCGTTTATTTTTCCTACCCCTACATTGAATATAATCACAGGGACACCTAAAGTATAAAAGTGTTTGATTACATTAGCGTAATGTATAGCAGAGTCTCCATAAAAAAGACCCCCTCCTCCTATAATTACTTTATCTATCTCTGTAGGAATAGCATCTAGGGTTGTAGTTTCTATATTATGTAATGCTTTAGTATGGTCAGGGTAAGGAGTTACCACTACGGCATCTTTTCCATAATGTTTTATAGTAGTCATTAAAACAGCCTCATCTCCAAGATTTCCATGACCCCACCCTCCTATATATATGTTCATGAAAAGGAGGCTCCTATCATCGCTGCTTTGCGTGCCCATATGTCTTCGAGGATGGTTTTTTGCCATATTAAAAACTCTGGTTGTATGTTTACCTTTGATTCTTCCACATAAGTATATACTTTAACTTTAGGACATACTATTATTTTACCTGTTTTCCTTACATCTGCGGCAAACATTATATGTTCGCAGTCTCCAGTAGTGTCCCATTTACTTTGTAGTAAACTTTTAGTTCTAATTAAAGCAAAGCCACCAAAGGCACAGTTTACTTCAACAGGCTTACCTTCTTTATATCTCTTGCGGTTGTGTTCTTCCCAGAAAGGATTACAACTAAATGTTAAAGACCTCATTGGAGTTTCTTCTGTTCTTAAAGCCCATGAATCATAGTAGGATAATTTTTTACAAGGGGGAACACACATTTTACATTCTATAGTTTGTTCTATACAAGGAGTTATCATAGCTATATCTTTTTTGGAATAACTTAATAAATCTTCTATTATGGTATCGTTAAATTCTATATCAGTATCTAATACAACGGACCAATCAGTTTCGGTGTTTTTTCCTAAGTTAAGCATTAGATTTCTATAATGAGCCATCTTAAACATTCGTTCTTCCAGACGCGACCCAATATCCATATTGGTGAATAAGTCGTCTCCTAATTTATCAGATGAAAACTTACCCTTGCGAGTTTTCATCCACTTCTTTAGTATGGAAACAGTGTTATCTGTGGAATCGTTTTCGTAGAAGTAATATGAAAGGTCGTGTTTTTTCTCTAAAGCCTCTAACTGTTTAAGGGTTTTATCTATATGCTTTTCGGCATCTCTCCATAACCCAAAAATACTTATTTGTAATCTATCAATACTCTTTTTGCACATTTACATTCCTCTTTTGGTTTTTCACACTTCTCGCAACAGCGAGCTAAAGATGATAATATACCCATCTATAGTGGTATGTAATCTACGCCAGCACCAGTACGAATAACTCTACATAAACGACCACCAACCATTTTAGTTTCTGTGGTCTGTTCACCGATTTTCTCTGGAAGTTCGCGTTCTTCTACTACTTTAGCTTCAGGGACTTCCTTTAGAATCTCTTCTAAAGCTTCACTTTTTGCTTCGGGTTTTGCGGCTGCCTTTTTTGGGGACTTTGCTTTTTTTGCCATTTTTAGTTTTCCTTACCTTATTCGGTAACTTCGCTCCCTTCGGAGTCTCCTTCTCCCACTTCTCCGCCATCTTCGGCTTGTTCGCGTGCATCCACGCTCTCTGTCTCTTGCTCTTGAACGGCATTTTCTTCTTCCTGCATCTTTGCTGCATGTGCTTGCCAATTCATTACCATATCATTAGATTCTAAAAATGAACCTAATACTGCTTCATTAGCTTGAAATTGTTGCTGAGCCATATTTAATTGTTGTCTTTGTTCATCAATAGTTTTACCCATAAATCTACATTGTTCAACTAACCAGTTCATATTATCTAGAACTGCTCTTGGTCCAGTATTCTTTTCAAATTCCTTTATCCAATTCTCTGCGGCTTCAAGTCGCTTCTCTACTCTTTTCAATGTTACCATTTTTTTCTCCTACACACAATCACATTTGTCATGGCATAAGCCAATATCTCTTAACTTATCCTTTGAGTACCTATTTATAGCTTTCCCTCTAAGAGTCTCTATCTGGCGCCCAGCTTTATTGATATCATCAGTATACCAACCCCAGTCTCCAGCAGGCTCATCATAGATACTACGGAAAACAAAAGATATATCTCTATTCTTCCATCCTCCATTAATAAGTTCCATTGCGATTATGTTATTTTGTTCGTGGCTGCTATGTCCACGCTTTATATTACGCTCTATTAGCTCTATTATACATCTTCTAGGGGGCTTAATATAGTCACTACTTATATCAGAGCTTAGACTAATAGAGCCTACTGCTTCATCTATCTTATTAAGAAGATAATCTATACTATTAGAAACAGTGTGTTCAACTTCATGCATATCACATACAAATTCCACAAAGTTCCTTTGAGCCTTCTTACTCTTTATAGGAGGATAATGAGCGCCGTTGTCCTCCATAGCGTAAGCATACAATTCTGCTATATCACTTTCCATAATTTGAGCTACGGTGAACTGAGTACACCATATTCCCGTAGGTCTGTCTTCTATCTTAGAGATATAAGCAGTGTTAACTATTCTCCTCATACATGACACACTATTATTTATACATATGTCATCTAAAGTATGGAGAAAGTATTTCTTTTTAAGGTGTTTTAAATATCCTTTTAGAGCATCTCGTTTTATATGATATGGAAGTTCTACAGGAGTCCAGAAATCTATATTCATCTGGAATCCTTTTCCACCCGTGAGATATACTCTTGGTGTTATCTTTAGTGGGTTACAAAATCTTCTTATAAACTTTTTTACATCTTTTAGACACTTCTCGACATCTTTGTTGTGGTCGAAATCGAACCATATGGTATTAAGCATAGCTGATTCGTAGTTAGTTTTACCACTACCTTTGTCCTGATTATCATCAAAGACGTAGACGCTTGTATAACAGTTCTTCTTACCGTTATATTTCTCTATTTCTCTTTCGAGGTCTCCGACTTCGTAACATCTTGCAATTCTTGCTGGGATGCCAAACTCTCTGAAATACATTCTCCTTTTATCTCCATTACTTCTATTTTCGTGCACCAATCTCTAGGTATTGCTAGAATATCTATGCCGTCCGTATCAGACCAATGCTGCACCAGTATTAAAGCCTTTCGGTCTTTAACTATCAGTTCACCTATGGTTTCACATACCGCTAAATGCTTTTCTGGGTTTTTTGCATTAATGGTATGCACCTTTATATTTTGTGCCGCATCATTCCATGTCACTTTTACAAGGGGACCAACCCCTCCTATTCCTTTTTCTTCACTCATCTTTCACTTCCCTTTCTGTTATCCATTTTTTCCACTCCTCAAACATTTTTGAGACTATATCATTATCTCCCCACGTTTCAAAATATTTAGCATTGGGGGGAGTATCATCCACAAAGACTGGGTCTTTGGGTCTATCAAATAACAGTCTATCATAAGGTATCTGGTTAATATATAACCAATCTTCTGTCATCATTTTCATTTCCAATGTATTTTCTCTTTCACACCATATAGTTATATGATGATTATCATTTTTTAACCACTGCATAAATTCAGTAACATTAATTAAAGGTCTACAATGTTTCTTTAATATGTCATCTTCTTCATTGCATATTACACCATCTAATTTAAATACTAAATTCATTGATTAACCCTCCATAAAAAATACTCTATCACAAAAAATGTCCAGAATATTACAAAGAAGATTATATCTAAATGGTTAGGACTATTATAATCAGTTAACCAATTCATTTATCCTCTTCTATTTCTTTAATATACTTTAACCATTTATCTCCTACAGGTTTCCAGTCGTAATATTTTTTAGCATGATTTCTTGCGTTTGCACCATGCTCTAATCTTTTCGATGGGTTTTTATAGTAGTAAGTAAAAGCATCTGCCATAGCTCTTTCAGATACAAGAGCTCTCTGAGGAGCAGCTCTAGCAGGAGTATCCCACCACATATCCTTATAGGGTATTAGAAATCCACGGTCAGACATATCTTTATCTATATCTAAATAATCTCTTCCGTTGTCTACTCCAGACCCATGAGGCATTAATGGTACTTCTTCATTGTAATTATCAGGGTTCTCCATCATAACTAATTCATATCCAGTAGTGTAGTTAGTAACAACTAAGGGTTTTCCACAAGCCATAGCTTCTACTGTAGGGATACCAAAACCTTCACCAGCGGTAGGTAAAGCAAATACATCCATCATATTGTATATATCTACCATACCTGCTTCATCAGGTGCTTGTCCTTGGTCTAGATTACCCATTGTAGGTGGTATAATATAATCTCTTATACCATAATATTTACCCATATAGTCAATATTCCATCCCATTCCATCTTCCCAAAACATATGAAGTAATAGTCTAGTATCTTTTGGTGTTAGTTTATTATCTTCTACAAAGGCTTTATATGCTTTCATTAAACGCGGAATGTTTTTCCTATGTTGATTACGTGCTACTGTTCCTACAACAAAAGCGTCATCTGGTTTAACATTCATTTTTGGTTTAAAGAAATTACAATCTACACCGTGAGGTATATATGTTGATTTATATCCATCAAAGTCTTCTTCCATTACAGCCTTTCCATACCTAGACATAGCCACAGGATAATGAACATGTTTTATAACATCTATCCATTGTGGTATAGATGGTTGCCCATCTATAGGTATAATGCTTCCTAACTTCCATGCTGGACCTTTTAATAAACCTTTGAATATTTTATCCATCATGGTTTTTCTTTCCTTAGGTGTCATAAGTTTACCTTTATCGTTTCTCAAAGGAATGTTAGCATTACTAGGATTGAGACGGTCTACAACATAGGAGAACATCTGTATATCTAAATGTGTAAATACCAAGTCTGGTTTAAAATTATTTACCCATGTATCAAAGGATTTTTCCCCGAATTTTTCTTGACCGGGATGTTGTATGGGTAATAATTCAAATTCTACTTTTTCTTCATCCTGTCCTAACGGCCAAGGGGTTTTCCATTGTTCATGCTTAGGATTCTGACATCCTGCATATCCTATAGAATGTCCTTCCTTAGTCCAAATTGCTGAAATATTTTTAGTATTGGTTCCAAAACCTGTAGGAGCCCAAGGGCTATCTGAAATTGGCATTATTCTCATAATGCTACCTCATTGCTTGATGGCGATAATATCAGATTTGTTAACAATAACAGTACCTTTTTCGCCTGTAAGGTACACAAAATTTTCGTCGTCATTTTTTATCAGTCCTCTTCCAACTTTAGTCTTTCCTTCTTCACGCCACACAATCTTAACTTCAGCATCTTGAAGATACGAAGCAAGTTTTCCACTCTCTTTCTCATCCATTTTTTCATCCTCTTTAGTAGGCCACAGATGCCGTACTTTCCGACGTAGACACCGAGCCTACTTATATAATCAATCATCACCCTATATAAAGATTGCCCCATTATATCCACTCCATTAAGCTTTTCTGTTTATCATCTAGAAGTGTTAGGGGTGGCTTCTTTTTAATCCAACTAGTTAATTGAAATTTCTGAAGTAGGGTACTAATAGTATCCCAATAGTATCCCATATCTATCTCACTCACATCTTCTACTAGAGCTCTTAATTTATAACCAAACTTAGTTTTAACATAGTAATAAGTATTTCCTTCAGTTGGTGTTAAACCTATAGTTTCTCCCTGTGCCATAAGCGTCATAATTAGGTCTGTTTCTGATTTATAATCTTCTTTATTTCTTCCCTGACCCTTTCTCATTACAAAATCTTCTAAGTTATATTCCTTAAAATCATATAGTTTATCTATAAATGTCTGATTAACTGTGTTATTAATGCGTGATTCTATTATTTTATCTAAAACCTTAAGGTAGAACTTAGAGCGTGAAGAAGCTTTAAATGTACTTCCATGTTTTGTTAAACTACCATCATTATTACGCAATACATAATTACCTATCTGCAACCAAACTCCTTCCTTAAAAAAATCTTTATCCATTGAGATATGCTCTGATTCACAGTTAGTAAAAGTATGTTCAACTAATTGTCTTAAACGATTAACTAACCATTCAACATTAACATCCCTGTTGCAATTAATCCCATCCGTATGTACATAAACGACAGAGTCCTCGCCATATCTCCCTTTGATGATTGATACTGCGGAGAGAAGTAGCCAGCGCGCCACTGATGTAATAGCGATACCGACACCCATATCGCCGTAACTAATGTAAGGATTTGTATTGGCTCCATAAAAAGTATTTACCATTATTTTTAGAGCATTAGATTTACTCTTATCTTCCTTCGTTGAACCAAGCTTATAAGGCTTTCGCATTTCTTTAAATGCTGAACACATATTATATAGGCAGCTCTTCCTAGAGGGGTCTATTTTAATCATCACTCTTTTACCCACCTTGTTATCAGGCACATAGAGTATTCCATCTTTCTCTTCTAGGACATCACTATATTCTTCATATCCTATAATTTGTGTGGTATCTGGACCTAAATTTAACATCATGGATATAGAAGGATAGAAAGAACTAAAGTCTACCTTTATATTCTTTTGGTGGAAACCGGGCTGATAAAGCTCTATGTGTGCAGCTTGATAGTTACCTTTATCCGCTTTATATATCTCTGGGTGTCTTTCTTTATTCTTGTCAAACGTTACTATGCGTTGCTCAAATAAACTCCTACCTTGTAAAATTTTGGTAATATAACTTACTGGAGCATTGATATATGTTGCTAGTGGGACACTAAGAGTTTCAGCTATATATTGCATTTGTGGGAAGTAATGATTATATAAATACATAGTAGCATCTACATCACTTAAAACATATTCATGAATCTCTTCCATACTGTAGTCCATCAAGGTCTTATCTTTAAAGTCTAGTTCTATAGGGTCTAACCCAAAACTCTTTGCTACACTTTTAAGACCGCGAGGTGTACCAGAAAGAGAATAATCTAAGCGTGTCCATCTTAACAAATCTAATATGATGCGCCCACCAGCTTGCATTTTAAGTTCTTTTTGGTTCATTGGTGGTTCCCATCCCCAACTACTGTTATCACGGTTGAGTATCTTTCTATACCCTTTAAGCCCGTGAAAGCGCGTACGATGAAGTATCTGAGGTATATCATAGCCTACTAAGTTATATCCACATATAATATCAGGGTCATAATCTTTTATGTAAGCAGCAAAATCTAACAATAACTTTCTATCATCTTCTCCATCCCATAAAAGAACATCACGCTCTCCAGTGGAAGTTACTATCCCTATGGCTACGACAGGGTATTTCTCACCAAAGGGGAAACCTCCGTCGGGTGAGTGCGTTTCTATATCAAATACGAGACTTTTCAAGGTATCAGTGTTTGGATAAGCCTTGAAAAAATCAGGATGTTCTATACAGAGTCGCTCAAGTAGGGCTTCTCTTCCACCATCATGAAGCGCTTGTAAAGGTAATATGTCCTTCTTAGGTATATAATTATGCTTGGTAAGGTTAATAGTTCTATCACTAGCTATGGTGTTATATTTCTCACCTGCTGGGTCCTCCCTGTAATAATAGGGTTTGTAAGGACTTTCTACTGCTTCTGTTTCACTATTACGATATATTTTTACTTTTAGTTTACCACTTCTCAAATCTATTGTTCTATGACTGATTGTGGCTATCAAAGGCACTTTCATTTATTCACCTTCTCCATAAATTCCCCTCTCTTTCCAGATAATGTTGAGTCGTTAGATATATTTTTCACAGTTCTTTCATAAGGGTCTCCCCCTTTCTCTATCTCCCAAGTCTGTATTAACCATATAGATTCTAATATAGCTCTTGATATTCCATTATGAAACTTAATAGATTCATCATCACCTAACTCTACACCCATATCATTATGATATTGTACAGCTATTTCTAATAGTTCTATCCATTGCTTACGCTGTTCATCTGTGTTAACTGTTAGCTCTGGTACATCATCTGTCATCGCCATCTCCTTTTATGGAACCTTCTACCAAACGCTTACTCAACTTATCTACGTTTCGCTTCATGACTTCATACATGGATACTTCTAAGGTATCACAGATGCGTGTTATATACCATAAGACATCTCCTATTTCATCTATAAGTTTAGCACGTAGGTCTTCTAATACCATTACATCTCCTCTTAAATGTTTTTTATATTTACCTAAAACTTCACCAACTTCATTTGCTAGTCCTATCATTAGGTATTCCATCTCTATATCTTTAGGATACTGTGCTGTATCTCTAGTAAATTCTCTATATGTTGCTTCCCATCCTACTTCAGGGGGTCTTATTTCTTTTTTTCTTTCTTCTTTATATTTTTTATTTTCTTTCATATCATCACCATATGTTTAAATCATCTGGTACTCTACCATTACGTAGTAGCCAATTTCTCTCTGCTGGTAAATACCTATATATTAAATCCGCTTTCTTATCACTCTGAATTATCCAAGGCTCTATTATTATAAGGTCATCTGGTCTACACCACATACGTTTCTTGAACTTACCACCTATCCTAATCATGCGAGTATATCCATCTTGACACAAGGCTTGCATACGTGAACCTCCTACCATCTCTCTTACAACAGCTAACTGCTGGTGTACTTTAGGTAGCCTAGCTCTTTTTATAATAGGCTTTGATTGCTCTGATTTCTTCGTCATCATAGTCTCCTTCAGCGTTTAATATAAAGCTTTCAATATCCTTTATCTTTGAGTCTTTGATAGACTTAAAGGGTTTTGGTATATCCTTCTCTACTTCCGTTGCTCTCTTTGCTCTTTCACCCAGCCTAACGTTGTCCCCGCTAAGCGGGTCAACAATTTCAATATCGCTACAGAAGCGACTGATGTATTCACTAGCCACTTCAGACCACTCATCTCGTACAAATTCTTTCGTTTCTTCAATTAAATCACTCCAGTTTATCTTTGCCACTGGTTCTGCAATCAGTGGGCTTTTATAATATAACTTCTTTCCCTTATCTTCATCCATCTCTAGAAACCCTGTCATCACTAATGACGCAAGGATAGGCTCTATTTTGGTAAAGGGTAGCCCTACAGCCTTAGCTTCTTTCTTCAGTTCATTAGCAGACATACGCACTGTGTCGCCATCAGCAAACCCAAACCTATCTAACCTAGTGTCAGGAAAAAGTTTAAGTATATCTGTTCCATGACTAGGCATATGGAGACATTCAGATACAAAACTATTTAAATAGATTCGTAAACCAAGCCAGTTATGCTTAGGTGTAACTAATCCATATGATACATCTCCTTTATTTATACGTAACATCTCGTCTGGATAAAACCTAGCCACAGCGTTGATAAGTCTTAATAGATACTGCACTTTGGACCTTGATACAGGGAATGCGCTTGGTATAGCATTAAATAAGAAAGGCGCACATGGGTTCTTTACCTCTAGTGCTTCTTCATCATCTCGGTTAGTAATAGCTGTCACTATATGTTTTCTTAATCCCTCTATCTCATCATCACTCATAGAGCTTAGAGTGGTCTTAGGTACAGCTGCATCTAATAGTTTATGCTTAATAACTCTCTCTGTCTGTTTAACAGTAGGGTTAGTATGCATAATCATACATCTACGTTCCAACTCTGCATCAAAGTAGGATGAACCTTTAGTATTCTCTACTGCTACACACATAAAGACATACTTAGCGTTAAGTCTAGTCTCTACAGTCTCTCCTATCGTTACATCTGTGCGCTTTCTAAAGGCTGCCCTGTTATCACCCCATGTCTTTACTACTTCCATTACAGGTTCAGGTAGTTTCTGGGCTTCAGGTATAGCTACAAAGCGAGAACGATTAATCTTATCTGCTTCATACCATACAGCTGTCTCTGATAAATGTTCCATTGTGTGATAGAACTCATCAGGTAGAAGCCCAAAGATAGCATCCATTATTACAGTTTTACCTGTACCAGAATAAGCCTTTATAACGAAGTTAGTATCTTCTAAAAGATAGGATAAACATGACGTTAATGCTAGTTCATCTTCTCCTAGAATAGGGTTTAACTCACCCTTCTTATTCTTAACATTATGAAAATATCTAGTTAAGTCATATAACTCATACTTCATTTTCTTTTTCCTTTTCTTCAGCTTCCTTTATCTTCTTAGCTCGGCGGTCATACCACCTATTACCTGCTAACCACATAGGAGGAGTTCTGTCATATACTTCTTCATACCACAAGAATATCCACCTTTCTATATCTTTCTCACTAAAATAGTCAGACATGGTTTCAGGGTCAAACATGTTTGTTATTTTTTCATATATATATTTATTTAATTTCATATCCATTTCTCTCTTGCATTTCTTAGATTTAAAACATTATCACTAATTAATTTAACAGCGTATGTCTTTATATCTTTCTCTTCAAAACCACTAAAGTTGTCTCTCAGTAATAGAAATAAATCTATTAAGGATATAGGTTCTCCATCTTTATCTTTAAGAAAATCTACAATCTCTTCTGGGACAGTCCATTTATATTCCTGTTCTTCAGAATCATAAAGGGCAGGTCTGAATTTTTCTTTAACATAGACATCTATATCTGTCTTGTTAATTTCATATCCATTAACTACTCTACCATGAGAGGTTTTAATTTTCTTTCTAGTTAATTCAAAGACTATATCTGTAGGGTTTATATCTTCATCTATCAGCTTACTAAAAGTCTTTTGAAAGTGGGTATGTGTTGCTAGTGTGGCACTCATATAAGATATCGTTGTCTTACCTCCACCCATATATTCACTGTTGGAATGATATAGACCATAAGTAAATTCATTTATCTTTGATAGTCCACGCTTACAAAAAACACACTCACTCTCTTTAGCCCAACATTTCAAACGCTTACGTTTAGCAGCATCCCAATGTTTTATCCTATGTATAGGGGATATAAAGGCAAATTGGGCTAAAGCAGTCATTGAGTCTTCTAACCATACTCTCTCGCTTCTAGATGACTGTATCCAGTCACTATAGCTCATTCAATAGCTATATTCTTGCCCTTACTTTCTTCAGCTTTTTGGATAGTTATATCTAAGACTCCATTATTAAAGTTAGCTTTAACTTCATCAGGGTTGAGTTCCATAGTCATCTCTTTACTAAAAGAATAATCTCTGTCATCAGTCTTTGCTTTAACTCTAACCATATGTTTATCAACGGTTAGCTCTATATCTTTCTTTTCGATTCCGGGCATATCTAAAGTTACGGCTATATCACCGTTCCTATCTTCCCAGTCTCCAATAGATGTAGGGCGTTCAGTAGGTCTTATCATTCGACGAGGGCGTTGCATACCATCCATCATCTCCATCCAAGAGTCCATCAAGTCGTCTAAAGGATGAGACATGCTTAATCCTCTATGCTTGTTGCTTTCTTTTCTACTCTTCTCATAACACGGAAGTATGGTTTACTTGCGCCTTCTTTCCAGTATGAGTTTCGGAACATAACATACTCAGTGCCATCTTCTGACTTACCTGTGTAGTATATGTTGCTGTTTTTATCTGTGTTGCGGAACAATCCTGCAACTAATTCCAGTTCGGTTTTCTTTAGGTCTTTCTTTTCTTCTGCCATAATATCACCTCTTGGTGTATGATACCAATATCAGGTATCTATTTAAAGCTTTCCCTTTTCAGTTTACCTGTAATAGGGTCCACAGTAACGTTATAAGTATTTTTCACCTTATGTTTCTTAGGAGTATATATCTCCTGTCTATATCTCTTTCCAGCTTCTTTAGTAGCTGGTTCAAGATTTGCTAAACATTCTCCACATATCCATTTACTCTCTATGCTAACAGAATGTTGATTTATCCATCCATCATTGTTATGTATTTTAAAATTACACAAACAACATTTACCTAATAAAGACCCGATGGTCTTCATCCGTAATGTCTACCATCAGGAGTAGAAGTGTTAGATAATGTAGTTTCTAAAAGTTTATCTCCATACTTCTCCATTAATTTATCTAATATTTCATTAAATGTTTCCCTTATATTTATTTTATCACTAGGTATAATTTCCATATGAAATGACCCTATACGTAATACATGGGTCATCTGGGTATCTCTCCTTGCCATATCCATCTTAGCTGCTATAAGCTCACCAGCCATATCCGCCATAGCTTCTGTATCTTGAGATACTTCTTTAGAGGATGAACCTGTCATCTATAATCTCCAGTTTAATTAATATTTTGCGTAAATTCTTTATCTTTCCATCCACTTCACATATATGATTATCTAAGTCTTCATATTTTTGAGTAATGAAATCTATACGTTCAAGTATATCTTCTACATTTTGAACAAAGGGATACCAATTACTTTCTTCGCTGAAACGGGCGTTTCTTATGTTTATTTCTTCCGCCCATCTTGTATGGTTTAGTTCCTTTGCTGCTTTCTCTTGTTTTATTGTCATTTCTTAATCTCTTCATTTGTTTCATAAATATTTTATTCTTACGTGGATTAACGTGTCTACCTTCCCCTGTCATAGGGTTTACATAGTAACGTATATATCCCATCCAATAGTCTCTACAATTATCTTCATTGGGTTCTAATCCTCGTATCTTTACCTTATCCATAAGACGCATACGCATCTTACCATTCTTACCTTTAGCCCATATACGGTCAAAGGTATCCCATCTATCACTCATTATCATCTCCACAGTGGGGACAGTTAAACTTATGGGACTTCTTCATTCCTATGTAGTCTCCACCACATCTTATACACCTCATAACCAATATACTCCTATTATCATTCCAAATCCTATACCGAATAGGAATCCAGATAGCATATCTAATTGTTGATTATTCATATCAATAACCTCTGATAACATATGTGACAGTATGGACTGCCATTAGTATCTTTATACCTTACATACTCCAATGCTAATGTGCATTTACATGTATTACAGTTTACTATTCTCATCCAAACATCCTATCTTGGTCTAAAGATATATCTGGGTTTATACTATCCATTTTTTCCATAGATTCTTGTAGAGCTTCTAGATGAGGTTTGCTTTTCATAAACATAAGCTCTAACATCTTAACAAAGGCTAATACGGACATCTCCTGCCACCTTTTAAGGTTATAGAACTTAGATATTTTCTTTATATCTTTAGCTACATGTGTAGCATCTATGTCTAGTAAGACTTTAACTAATAACTCCCAATCTTCTACTTCTTCAACTGACATTAAATCTTTTATATTTAAAGATTCTTGGTCAGTCTCCATTTGAGCTACAAACTCATTTAGTAACTTACCCATATTTATATGACCATTCGGTCTATACGGTAAGCTCTAACATGTTGAGGGTATTGATTTGCATATTGTTTAAGGTTGTATCTATTATCTACACCTACAGCATATACCATACCTTCATTTGATACTCTTACATCTTCTACTAAGATATTTCTAACTGACTTACTATCACTATCATGTTTCCATGTAGTAAAATCGAAAGCAGTTCTATTCTCAGGATTATACCTGAAGCTGACTTGTTTGTGGTTTCCTGTTCGCTGATAGTGTTCAGCCGCTTTGTAAACCATATCAAATATTTTTGTTCTCATTGACATAACCTAACAGTGTCTAAAGGGTATTTAAAGCTTTCCCCAACCCCCATATCACTGATTGAATCATATAGACCCTTAACTGGTCTATCCTTGAAATCTCTAATGGGATGATATCCATCATTCTCTCTCATATAACATCGTCTCACTATTCCACTTAAATTTGGGTTGATTACAATGAGCGCAATAATATGAACCATCATATAGGACAACGATGGCTCTCCTGTCACACGCATAGCACTGATAACTTTTCATATTTTCCTCATGTAAACCATAAATAGTAACCTATTACGGCTAAACATATTAGGTTGCCTACAGTATATAATAGTATCTCCCCTATACCATAATCTTTCTTTTTAGTCATTACTTTCCTTTGAACTGCTTGAACATTCTTCACTTGGAAGTGAGGTATAGCGTTCCAGCACTCATCACACAGATATGCTCTAATGTGTGGTTCCTCAGACATATAGTGTATCTTACAACTGTTACAGTTATGCCATAATGCTTTGTAGTATGTGGGTTTATCCATAAAAATTATCCTTTGGTGCTTTATCTCTACCTAATCCTTTAGCATAACAGTCATCACATACATATACTTCAAAACTCGATGACCATAAAGCTACTCTATGGCAGTATATACATTCTAATCTTTTACTTTCTTTCATTTGCTTACCCTCCATAGATAATACTCTAT
>Ga0080013_1003935_pt1 | contig 15040 bp, 18 predicted proteins | sample ETNvirenome_6_85_FD_69236 | JGI IMG/M metagenome (GOLD analysis project Ga0080013, IMG submission 69236) | Marine viral communities from the Pacific Ocean - ETNP_6_85 (SPADES assembly) (version 2) | ecosystem: Environmental > Aquatic > Marine > Oceanic | place: Pacific Ocean | collected 2013-06-19
AATACCGCCATAAGCAAATAGAGGTCTAATAATCATCCATTTTTGTACTTGACTTTTTATGATATCTTCAGCACAAAGTTTATGACACCCATAAAGTGTATGAGGGCCTCTAATACTATTTTCTTCTATTACTTTGTCCTGATACTTCTTTGTATCATATATTACAGTGGTCCCCATATAGCACACAGGTATTCCAAGATGCTTTGCCGCGCGACATATATTATAAGTACCTGCAACATTTGTCAGTGTTGCGCTAGTAGGGTCAAGTGCAACGACATCTGTTCCTACAGTTGCTGCATTGTGTATGATGACATCAATCTTGTTCTTGTAAAAGAATTCCTTCCAGTCGTAAAGATGATTTAAGTGGATACAGGGCTCGCTGGGTTTATGATATATCAATCCAGTGTCAACATAATTATCCTTGTCAATTATCTTAATGTTATCAAATAATTGACTTCTTTTAATCAAGTTTCTTCCTATGAAACCTGCTTCGCCTGTAATAAAAATATTTTTCATATAAAATAAAACCTCAAAGCAAATAATAGCCTGAGGTTTTATGTTTTACAATTATAATTAACTATTAGTATCTTCCGTAATAGCGCCTTCTATACAGTGATCCGCGGCTCAACCCTTCATTAAGATCTTTATCATCTTCTTTGCCGACCCTTCCACTTTCAATTGCTCTAAATAAACCTGAAATTTCTTTGGGACTATAATGCTTTCCTCTGCGCTTGTGGCCTTTAGGCTCTTCTGAAAAGCCAGTCTTACCTGTTTTTACAAGCTTCTTATACCATGATAGCCATGCCTTAAAGCTAGGATCGTCTGAATTAAGTCTTTCCCATTGCCTTCTCATTGAATTTTTCCATTTATTTTTTGGATCTGACATTGATCCCACATAAGAGTCCCAACCTTTTGCTAATTTCTTTTTCTTAGCTGCAAGCTCTTTTCCTTTTTCTACTTCATCGTCCTTTTCTTTTTTCAACTGGTCTTCTTCTTCAAATTCAGCCACAAGTCTATTGATTGCTACACCTGTATTTCTAATAGGATTTCTTAAACTTTCGATTTTTTTATGCCAAGCTGGATCTGCTTCCTTTACGCCATCTTCATCTAAGTACTCTTCTAATTCTCTTCTTATTTTATAAAAAGTAGCTTTATGTTTCTCAACATTTTCAATAGTGTCTAACCTCCTAGACTTATCCTTGACAAGGCTTTCAAGTTCGCCTAATAAATCAGCAATTCCCAGAAAATTAACATGCTTATTTTCTCTTTGCTCTGATCCTCTAACTAATTCATCCCAATCATAATCCTCAGCCAGCCTGTCAATTCTTTCTATGACTTCTTGCGCAGATTTGTCTGAAAAATCTTCTGGCTTAAGTCGGTCGCTCTTTTTGGTATCCGAACTTTTGGCCTTTGCCGCGGAACCTCCGCCCGCTGATCCACCGCCATCTCCTGGGTCCATTAAATCTGGACCCATTTCATTAATTACAGTTTCAATAAGCATTCTTAAGTGACGTCTACTCATTTTTGACATAAAAATATCCTCGTTATTTTGTTTAATATAAGTATTCACTAAATATCTATATTTCTAATACAAATATCCATATAGTGAATTGCAAAACATCTTTACACAAAGAATATATTTTGCAATTTATTATTCTATTTTACCGTCATATCGAACCTCAGCTAACCCGCTATGGCTTTCGATACATTCAGAAAGATAATCATCAAGAGATGAAAGTGAAGTGCAAACTGAGATTCCTGATGCTGCCAACATAAGATTAAACTTTGCCCCTTCTGGCAACCCTGCACAAAAATATACAATAGGCTTGCCTAGTTTATGAAAATACCCAGCTTCAAAAATACTTCCCATATCTTTATTTCTTGTATTGCATATCATCCAGTCACACTCTTCCATGCCCTTAATATTTCCTGCAAAAACCTGATCTTGGAAATCTACAGCAGAATCTTCATCACATAAATTTTCATCTTTAGGTGAAAAGTATTGTAAACTGTGGTCATCCAATACACCCTTTATACTTTCTAATTCTTCAAGCCATTCTGGCGAAAACCACCCGCTAGCTATATAACATCTATTCATTTAGTTCTCCTTTTAGTTAATATATCTTACAATGATAATTGAGATTTTTCAAATATTCCGACCATATTTTAATAGTATTTTCTATTTCATTTTTTTTAAGTTTTATATGGTTTCCATGTGTTTTAATAAACTCTGTTACAATATCTAAAAAATGCTTCCTTGATTTTGTGACGATTCTAAAGCCATGAACATAAGCTGGAACTTCACAAGCTTTAAGTAAAAAATTATTTTCACTTCTATCATACTCTTTTAACTTATCAACATCAGTTTTAAAATTACAACCTTGAAACATATGCTCAATTTCATGCCTAATAACATTTAAAAAATCCCATTTAAATTTCTCATTTTTCAATAATGCTTTAATTCTATAGTTTTTAGGTAACAAAGTAACGATATCTATCTCACAATAATCATCGATTGCAGCACAAGTTGCAATATTGTCCGGAAGGCTCATTGAGCTATCTGTTACAATTTTATGTTTGTAATCAATATAAACTTGATCTTCTATGCATAATTCTTTATTGTTATGATCATAATCTAAATTTTCAAAGTAAACTGTATCATCACAAACAAATAGCTTGTAATTTGATAGGTCTGTGGGTAAAGAAAAATAGAGGCAATTTGTGCCTCTTTTTTCAATCTGAGAAAAAAGCTGACGATATGCAGTGTATGCAATATTGTCAGCAATCACCCAATAAGGTTTATCTTCCCATGTATGCATTATACTCAGATTTCATAGAGTCAATATCTTCCATTGTTGTATTCCAAAGTTTTTCAAATACTGTCTCACCACCTGACCAATTCGTGCCATTGATATCTTCTCGACGTGCCTGATATATTGTATCTTCTGGATGATAATCAAACGTATCATTCTTAGGTTCTGGCCAATACAGATTTGTTCCTCGTGAGGTATCGCCACCTTTACCATCAGGGACACGGAAAGTTTTAATATAATGCATATCTGGTTTATCAAATGATATTGCAACAGAAGCTTCAGGTAGCACATTGAGCACTTCGCGTGCCATGTAGGCAGCAAGAATGTTATCAGCTGCAGGCTGAATTTGTCTGTCTTGACGCTGGCGAATAAAACCAAGAAGATCTTTGAGATTAAGCCTCATAAGATAGAAAGAAGTCATACACTTTGGAAGAATCATTCTTGCATCCATCATAGAAACTGCTTTTGAATCTGTCATTTCTGCATAAAGCGCCTTACATTGACTTGTAAGCTGCATATATCTTTCAGCAAACTCGGGTGAGTTTTGAACTGCTTCAGGTATGACAGCAGGGTCATCCCTTAAGTCTCGATCACCGGTGCATTGTGCAGCAAAACTTCCTGCACGATGTCTAATAATATGCGTAACCTCTTGAAATGACAATCCTGACAACTTAAACGTGAACCCTAGACATTCCATAGGCGTAGGTAATGCACGAAAACAAAGAACATCCTCAAGGTTTGCAGATTGCTCTCGTAAAGAAGCTATAGCAGGGTTTGTATCATCGTGATGATCTGCCCAAGTTGCCTTAACATACTGCCATGCAACATTAAGAGCTTGCGATCTTGTTGGTGCATCGACTAATTCAACCTTTAGCGCTTCAAGATTATTACACCACTCTGTATGGCAAGGTTCGCCAAACTTAAGATCCATTGGTAAATTAACCGGGGTTAGGTTTTTATTTTGTGGCATTCTTTTCTCCTTTTTTCTTTTTGTCAGTTTTAATCTCAGACCCAACAACAACTTTAAATTTTGTCCCTGCTGGTCCACATCTTCTTACTTTTACCAAAGCTTCTTTTTCTTTCAAAGCGTTTCTTAATTCATCGGCTTTTTCAAAAGAATCAAATACTTTCTTTTTTGTCCACTTATATTTTTGTGGGTTGTGTTTATCCTGTTTAGACATACTGCCTCCTTAATGCAGTTATATTCTAAACAAAAATCTTAAGATTTTCAAATATCTTTTAAAGAATTTGACATTTCTTCATTAAAATCTTTTTTAAGCTGGATAAGTGGATTAAAGACTGCGCGCTTTCTCTCTAAAATAATAGAGCCTTGCGGTTTAACTAACTCACCTTCAATATCTAAAGCTTCAAAATCTATTGTTGTTTCTTTTCTGTATACAATCTTAGGTTCTTCATTTTCATTTGCAAACACAAATGATATAAAAGCAAAAATTAACATTATCCCTCCTGGACTTTATTAATTATCTCGCTAAATGAAGAATAAAACTCAATATTTTTATGTTCAATATGCTGATTATAAGATTTTTCAGGAACAAAGCATTTAATTCCATGGCGAGCATATTCCATTGCATGCTTTGGAGAATCATCAATTGCAAATTTAATAGCTCCGCTATCGTAATATTTTGATTGCGCACACCATCGGAATTTTTCACTTGAAAATGATAAATCATCATATTGTATTAGCCAACATGCAAGCCACTGATATGTTTCATAAAAACAATTTAAATTATCTTCTGGTCTTGCTGTTAAAAGATGAATCCAGTATCCTTTTTTTCTAAGTGATTCTAAAAAATTACCTGCATTTTTAACTTCATCTAAATTAAGAAACCCATCATCTTTCATAAAGTCTTCAAAGATTTGCTCAGGATTCTCTCCTGAGTCTCTTAGTGCATCAATAAAATAATATTCATTTGATTCAATATCAGGATGAATATTCTTGTTTTTTGAAAGCCAGCCGGCAAAACATGTTCTAAATTCAGCCAATACGTCGTCTATGTCAACAATTGCAACAGGTTGACCTTGCCAAGGATTGTCATCTATTCTTTTTCTTTGATGCAAATAAATATTTTTTTTATGAAATGCTGATTCAAAATCTTTTTCTGACAAATTCCAAACGTTTAAAATTGCCAACATATACCTGATAACATCAACTGACTCATATAAAATAGAACCCCTGTCTATCTTCCCAAGATCTCCGTGATGATGTTTGTAGTTAAGTGCATTTACTAATGAACTAAGTTCTGCATGTGTGCACAATGCCAGGTTTTGTGTTATCAATTCTCTTTCTTGATCACAGGTCGGGTCCTTCAAAACCTTCTTGTTGTATTCCTCTTGTATCTTTAGCATATGATCGAACTTCAATTTTCACCTCATCTAAATGTTCTTTTACCTTATTTAAAACATAACACAATTCTTCACTATTTACAAGACTGAAATAGTAAGAAGATCTTTCGCTATCTTCATTATACGATATTGAACCTGAATATAAGGAATCTATAGAAAATTCTTCTCTAAGCTTTTCTATAGATATTTCTTTACTTGAGCCATTTAAATTTAGCATTATTTTATTTTTAGTAACCATTAAAAAGACGTTCTCTAATAATCTTGTCTTTCTTTAAATATGCTGCATAAAGATCATCTTCATTAAATCCCGTCACTATTAACATTGCAAAGAAATAATTTAATGCATCAACTACTTCTTCTAGAAATTCATCTTTGTCTATCTCATCATTGCACTCTGTAAGCTTATGTGGTTTCCAGTTTTTTAAATGTTGCAATGCCTCAAACATTTCTTCAACCCCTCTAAGAGCTAAGTCTCTACATACTTGCTGGGATTCTTTCTTTGTTAAGTCAAGAGGAAATTCAGGATAAGAACCTGGTCTAGTCTTTTGCATCATTTTAATAAATGACATTCTTTTTTTGAACATACTATCAAGTTTGCAAGTCATTATATTCTCTTTTAGTATTAAAGATTAGTGTCGACTTCTTTGAGCATTTTTTCTATATTGCTGTCTGATTGATTTCTGCATTCATCAGTTAAATAAAGTTCGCCATTAGATTCTACAAGGCTAATTGTTCTTAAGTGATCAACAACATCAGTTCCTGACAATATTGCAAGTTGTATTAATTTAGCCACATGGCCAATTACTTCATCGTTTAATTTCATTTGTTTCTCCTAGTATTATTATCATAATTAAAAATAAAAAAAATTACACTATAATAAAGAAATTATTTTATTTATTTCAATTTCATTCTTCTGGTTTTGATCGGTCTTGTTCCAACTTTTCGTTTTTTTGCTTTTCTAATGACATTAATAACTTCGTCTTTTGTAAAAATAAAACCCATTCTAGTTAAATAATTTTCCAATGTAATTGTTTTATTTTTTTCTGGTATGTGATACCACTGATAACCTAATAAATGTTTTTTTGATGATATCTCTTTTTCAAGAATTTTAATTTGAGACTTAATATGTAAATCGATCAAGCTTTCATCAAATTCAATATCTAGATCAAACGCAATCATAATCAAATTATGATAATTATTATTATTATAAGATTCAATAGATAGTGCATAATGATTATTAAATTTTTCTATAATAAAAGGTATCTTAATTGAGCTTGTCTTATCTGGGTGTGTTATATATGCAATTTTTTTATATAATTTTTTTGCCCACATTGGTTTGTTTTTATCATCAGGTTTGTCATTATACGAAACTAGATCATTATTTTTTGGTATAATACTATTTTCTTCTGATGTTTCATTACCAAAAAACATATTAGAAAATATTTTGTCTTGAATTGGTTTGCTTTTTTTTAGTTTTTTTCTAAAATGATCTAAATGATAAACTAGATCTACTGTACCTTCTTCTAATTCACTCTTAGCTAAAATATCCTCTTCAAAAAGTGTTTTATACTTTAATATAAAAACTTTATTTTTTGTTTTTAGCTGCATTTATAGCTTCTCTAATTAAAAGAAGCGGCCAAAATACTGATAGAATAATATCACTTTTTGCATCTTTTAATTCTTTGACAAGTATACTTCTCTTTCTAGGGTTTGTTGAATTCATTATAGTATTGATTGTTTTTACCTTTTCAAGTAAAATAAAACAAAATACAGGAATTAAAACAATATACAATAAAATTATTTCCAATATTAGCATATTTTTTCCTTACTTTTTAGATGTTAAAGCCTTTATAATCGACATTATTTCATCATCTGAAACTTCTGATGCTATTCTTTTTTTAGAGGGAGTGGGCCTTTTGGGTTTACTATTCTTGTTTGGTTTTTTAACTTCAAGCAAAGATGCACTTGTAATTGTTTTCTTTCTTCTTGCTTTTGTAATAGGCTGTGCAGAAACTGTTATACTTTTTTCAAAGTTTCCTTGCATTGTTAACGGCTTAAAATATTTATCATCTACTATTACTTCAAGCGACATGTCATAAGTTCCTTCTTTTATTACATGCTTAAGCGAAGGTAAAATAACACTTAATTCGCCTTCATTATTTTTGTGCCCTTCAAAAACATAAGACATGTCACTATCACTTAAAAGAAGTCTACAACTAGTCTCTGCTGGACGTGAGCCTTCAATATTTAATTGGAATGTTAGTTCATTTTCTTCATCTAACATTAAGTCAATCGATGCCATCTTTTTTCCTCACTTTTACGTTTTCAACTATTACTTTTATATCTTTTGGTTTTCTAATAAGTAACTTTTTAGGAATAAGCTTTACTTTCAAAGCTGACTCTGAAAAAGTTTTCTTTACAACATTAAATATCGGGTCGACGAACTCTTTTCCATTGGCTTGAACAAGCATTGCTGAAATTTTAAATGTTTCTGTTAAATCTTTTACTGCACGACTTGCTGCGCTTCTTCCTCCACGAGCAATTCTTATTACTTCTTGAACTGCAGGCGCAAAACCTTGCAATAACAAACTACTTGCAGATCCGCCCAATCCTCGAGTTGCTAATCGAAGCAAGATAGACATTATGTACTGCCGCTATAAACACGCTCAAATACTTCTTCAATTGAAGCTTTTCCACTTCTATCAAATAAATCATATCTAGCAATAACTGTCTCATTATCATCTTGATAAAATATCATTTGTTTTGATGATGCATCAATTTTCCATCTTCCTGTATGGATATATCTTGCCATTTTTTGATCTATTTTTACTTCTTCAACAGCATAAACGTTAGTATTGCCTTGAACAGACCACACTATTGATCCGCTAAATTGTGTTGATATATCTAATTCAACACCAAACAAACCCGTACTTGAGCCTAGTTCATATATCCCAGTATTTGTTGTAGAACCGGATTGAGTACCCAAGGTATTATAAAGAGAATATCTAATACTTCCAGATGAACCTGCAAAAGATTTTCCTAAATTTGATGTTTGCAATATTTTCAATTTAAATTCCGTGTTTTAGTTTGTGTCTTTCATAACCAGACTTAATTGGCCTTTCACCTATTCCACTTCTTGACTTAATTTGATTTGATCCTGGTCTTCTTTTTTTTTAGTATTTTTTTGTGATTTTTCAAGTTCATTAATTATTCTATTTGCCTCACCTAGCAAATGCTGCCTTAGAGAATTTTCTCTAATATTTGTTGATAAAAAATCTCTAATATTTAACAAACTAGTGACCAAGCTTTGTGCCCTATCATCCCCTACCTCTTTAAATGATGCTGCAAGTGCACTATCTATAAAAACAATTAATTGACTAAACTGTGCTGCAGTCTGGTCATTTATTCTTGGTGAATATAATTCACTTATTTTAGATTGAAATTCTTTTATTTTTTTCATTTTGTACTCCTTTAGTAAAACTAACTATTCCATATAATACAAAAAAAGACCCGGTAAATAAATACCGGGTCCAAATTTATTTTTAAGATTCTTAAATTATCTTACGACAACTGTAAGGACATCATCTTCTTCAAGATCAAAACCAAACTTAAGCTTAGAAGTTGCTGTATGTGCAGTAAAGTAATAATCAGCAGTTCCTGAACCAACATTGGCGTTTGAACCGGAAATCATCATTTGACCGTTAACAAATACATCACATACCTTTCCAAGGCTATCGCCTGCAATACCGCTAAGATCAAGAGCAGCTCTTTCACTTGGTGCAGTATTTGAAACTGGTTCAGCAGCTGGATCAATCTCAGAACCAGAAGCAATTCCTGAAGATCCGGTAATGAACATTACTTTCTTAAGATTAGCTGCACCAGCATCTACCCAAGAAAGTTGAGCACTACCATTTGTCTTTAAGAGTTGACCATCATCACCATCAGAATTTGGCATTCTAAAGCTAACATTATTAGATCTAAGATAGAGATAACTACCATCACCATAGATTGCTTCATGAGCAGTAGCAATACCATCGAAGCAAATTATACCTGCGCTAGTACCGCCTGCATTACTTCTAGCCATGGCTAATCTAGAATCAGATCCGTCAAATCTAGCAACCTCACCTGGTGTACCACCGTCATTAACTTTAAAGATAATATCTTTATCGCTAACAGCAGATTCAAGAGAAGCATCACTATTGTTATAGGTAATTTTAAATATTTCTGTTCCATTATCAGCAATTACCACACCGAGGTTTGCATTATCACCATCAAGCGTAATACCACCTGCAGAGTCAAGCTTAATAGAATCTTTCTCTGTACCATCAGAAATTAAGTCTAAGTCACCATCAGCATTTGAGTATATGTAAGTTCCAGAATCATTAAACTGAAGTCTAGAAGTTCCATGAACTGTCATATTGTCGGCGCTAAGATCAAAGTCAAGATAATGACCGTTACCTGCTGCATCTTTAATACTAGCAACATTATTTGTTGCCATAGAAATTTGAAGTGCGTTACCTCCTGTTTGGGTACCATCAGAAGTAAAGAAAACTGAACCTCCATTAGCATCAAACGATATATTTTTATCTGCAGAAGAACTTAACAATAGTGTATTTGATCCATTACTTGAACCTGATGGCATTAAGAAACCAAGCTCAGTTCCTGCAATTTGGAATGATAATTTATTGGTTGCAGCTGCAACATCTAAATCAATATTACCACCTGCATTAATAATTGTCTTCGCGTTTGAAACAATTTGAAGATCTGTATCAACGTCAAGGTAATCGCTTGCTGAGTCAAGTTCCAGTCTATCAACACGTGTGTTACCACCTGCTAAAGCAAGTAAGTTATTTGTTTGTGTCATTGTAAAGTCGCCGTTATCAAAGTTAATAACTGCGCCTTCTGCTAAGAAAAGATCAGACCATTGAAGCGATGTTGAACCAAGGGCATGTCCATTTGATGTTACAGGTAAAACTCCACCCACCTTAAGATCGATACCCGCTACTGGGTTACCCATTGAAGATGATGAAGGTGAAGCACTAAATGTTGCAATTTCAAACACACCATCACTACCATAATTTACTGCAGGAAGGTATGCACTAGAATTTGCGCCTCTTGCAAAAATAACTGCTCTATCACCAACGTTATTCCAGTCACCAGCTTCTGAACCCGAAACACCCAAACCAATAATTGAATCTTGGAAAAGAGTATTTGATGAACTAACCGTAGTTGTTGATCCCTGGACTACCAAATCACCGGTAATAACAGTTTGATCACTAGAATTTGCGCCTAAAGTAAGCTTATTTGCTGCATGTGTAATTGAGTAGTTACCGTTATTAAAGTTAATAACACCACCAGATCCCAAGTGAAGATCATTGAAACCTGCAGAAGTAGTACCTAAGTCTCTAGTAGCGTCAGCTTCAGGAACAAGTGATCCTGTAATATATACCTGACCGCCGGCGGCGCGAAGTTCGATATCGGCAGCAGCAACAACCCTAAGGTTTGTAGCAACATCAAGATAATCACTTGCTGAATCAACTTCTAATCTATCAACTCTTGTATTACCACCTGTAATTGTAAGTAAATTAGCAGAATGTGTTGCAGTAACATCGCCACCATCAAAGTTAACAACACCACCAGAACCAAGGTGAAGATCATTGAATCCAAGTGCTGTAGTACCTAAGTCTAAGCCTGCATCAGCTTCTGGTGAAAGAGCTGTAGCACTTAAGTTAAGCTCATCAGTTCCACCAATTTCAAATGTGATAACATTTGAAGATGAAGCTCTCATAGACGTGTCTGCATCATCATTTAAATCGATTCTTCCTTGACCGTTAAGGTCAATATCATCAACATAAAGTTTTCTCCATGCTGTTCCATCTGCACCAAGGTCATCAGTACTGTCTGTATCTGATTTAAGTGTAGCTCCAAACACCCCTGCTGCCATTGACGCAAAAGAGCCACCACCGTTAATTCGTTTAATTGCTGAGATTACCTCAGACATAATTCCAACCATCGAACCAGATTGCAAAGTAATGCTAGCTAAAGTAGCACTTCCTGCCGCTCTTGTATCGATAATTGCTCCTTCTCGATCTTTAAAAGACCCTGAAATTTGCGACAATCTTAATTGTTGTCTATTAATAGAAGCCATTTTTTATTCTCCGTTAAAAGTTTATTTTATATTGTATATCAAGTTTCCAAAACAACATAACTGATACTTAACATAACTAACTTAAACACTATACTTATAACTTTAATTCATTCTTATATATCACACACCCTATGATTTATACAGAATATTTTTCAAATTTTTCATATTTGCGTCAAACTTTGCTGACTCAGAATTTACATAATCAACAGCATATTTGCTTCCTAATCCTTGCGGATCTTCAAATACAAATTTAAATCTTCCCCCTGATCCCCTGGAAGCATCTGAAAGTCTTAAGCCTTTCATCATAACGTAAGCAGCTATTCCAATATCTGAAGTTTCGAATTTTTTCATGTTAATCATAAATATCCTTTTCACCCTAAGTTGTGCTATCATTCGTTGTATAATTTGCTAAAATCAAACTTCTTTCATCAGGAAGCGAACTTGAAGTAAAATAAATTATTGAGCCTGTTATTGCGTAATCCTGGAACGGGGCGCCTGTTATTGAAGTTGCAGGTAATTGCAACTGACCATTAACATATATTGCTACGTCTTTATTTGCTGTTGGAGTCTTATCTAATGTAAAAAGTGTATTTGTCCCATTTGCCATTCCAACATACTCATTAAATATATAACTCGGTGTTGATATCGTAATTGCACCATTTGATTGTGACGTTATTGTTGTATTTCCTGACTGTTTAATATAACTTGTTCCGTCTTTTAGCTTTGTCAAAGACCCACTCAATCCAAGTGATGATATTAACGATCCTGTTACTTCAACAGCTATGTTAGAAAGACCACTTCCAATCCTTACCCGTTCTGTTAAAGATGAACCGTTAAAAGTAGACAGTACAAGATCGTTTGATGAGCTTCCTGAATATGTTAACTGTGCACCAATAACTCCGGCTGCACCTTTAAATCTTAAATCACTATTTTGATCATTGTTTGTTCTTCGAAGAGTAAATGTCGGACTTTCAGCATACAATACAACGTCAGTTTCATCAAATTTAAAAGCTGAACTTGCTCCAAAAGAGCCATTATCATTATATTGTATTTGCGTATCAGATCCCGCGGGTGTTCCAGCTGAAGCAGCTGAAATTGTAACTTGCCCGTTTGAAGATGATGCTATTGTTACATTTGATCCTGCAACAAGATATGACTTACCATCTGTAAGTTTAGTTAAAGAACCGGTTAGATAATTTGCTTTTAATAAAGACCCGCTAATTGTAGTAGTTGAGTATAACGAACCTGTGACTCCGACATGTCCTTTAAAGCCTGAACCAGAAATTGTGGCGATAATTGAATCGTTAATATCAAGTTCTGTACTTGTTATAACCAATCCAGATCCGGACTTAAGATCTAAGGCAAATTCAGTCCCACTTAGATCTAGACCATTTCCTGCCGTATATGTTGTATCTGTGTCTGTTGAAGTTATCGTAACTTGACCATTCGATGATGAAGCTATAGCTATGTTAGATCCCGCTACTAAATAAGATTTTCCATCTGTAAGCTTTGTTAGCGAACCTGATAAGTAGCTACCTTTTAACAAAGAACCGCTAATTGTAGTAGTCGAGTACAATGAGCCAGTTACACCTACGTGACCTTTAAAGCCAGATCCAGAGATTGTAGCAACAATCGAGTCATTAATCTTTAGATTATCTGAGCCGTCATCCATTAGTCCTGTGCCAGCAAAGTCATTAGGTTCAATAGATAATTCAGTTGAGTCTATTTTAAGTCCACCACCAGACTTTAAGTCTAGACTGAACGTTGTTGTGCTTAAATCTAATCCGTCGCCGGCTGTATAGGTTGTATCAGTATCTGCTGAGGCTATAGTGACTTGCCCTTTAGAGCCAGAAGTTATTGTTACATTAGATCCTGCTACAAGATATGAGGTGCCATTAGCTAGTTTTGTTAATGAACCTGTTAGATAGTTTCCTTTTAAAAGTGATCCACTAATTGTAGTTGTTGAATATAATGAGCCTGTAACACCTACGTGTCCTTTAAAGCCTGAGCCGGAAATTGTAGCAACAATCGAGTCATTAATATCAAGCTCTGTACTTGTAATAACTAATCCAGAGCCTGATTTCAGATCTAAGGCAAACTCAGTTCCACTTAGATCTAAACCATCACCTGCAGTATATGTTGTGTTGGCATCTGCCGAAGCTATAGTGACTTGTCCATTAGAACCAGAAGTTATTGTTATATTTGATCCTGCTACTAAGTAAGATTTTCCGTCTGTGAGCTTAGTTAAAGAACCAGATAGATAACTACCTTTTAGTAAAGATCCACTGATAGTTGACGTTGAGTGTAATGATCCAGTGACACCAACATGCCCTTTGAAGCCAGAACCTGAAATTGTTGCAACAATCGAGTCGTTTATCTTTAGGTTGTCTGAACCATCATCCATTAGGCCTGTGCCTGCGAAGTCATTTGGTTCAATAGATAATTCAGTTGAATCTATCTTAAGTCCACCACCAGACTTTAAGTCTAAACTAAATGTTGTTGTACTTAAATCTAGTCCATCGCCGGCAGTGTATGTCGTATTTGTGTCTGTCGAAGCTATAGTAACTTGACCTGTAGATCCTGATGTTATTGTTACATTTGATCCTGCTACTAAGTAAGATTTTCCGTCTGTAAGTTTTGTTAATGAGCCTGTTAAATAATTTCCTTTTAATAAAGAACCGCTAATTGTTGTCGTTGAATAAAGAGAGCCCGTAACCCCAACATGTCCTTTGAAACCCGAACCTGATATCGTTGCAATAATAGAATCATTAATATCTAATTCTGTGCTAGCTATAACTAGACCTGAGCCGGACTTAAGATCTAATGCAAACTCAGTTCCACTTAGATCTAAACCATCACCTGCAGTGTATGTTGTGTTTGTTGAAGCTAGCGTAATCTGCCCTTTAGAGCCAGAAGTTATTGTTATATTGGATCCTGCTACAAGATATGAAGTACCATCTGCAAGATTTGTAAGAGAGCCTGTTAATCCAGAATTTGCATAAACTGTTCCTGAAGTAAAAAGATCACCACCAAAAACTGATGTTCCTTTTGCAGCTGTCCCTCTAGATCCTAATGCGCCAGATACAAAAAAGTTTGCATCATTACCAGGAAATCCAGGAAGAAGACCGTTAGATCCCGAGCCTATTATAACTGAGCCTGTTATAGCCAGTGCTGTAGAAGTAGCTCCTGCAACTTTTAATTGCAGAGGTTGTTTATCAACAGTTATAATAGCGCCTTGTCCGGCTGCTCCTTCATCGTAAGCTTGATCTAGTGTGTTCTGTGTGTCTGATCCGCCGCCTGATGCTGAGATTGTAACTTGACCATTAGATGCAGATGCAACTGTGATGTTTGTCCCTGCAACAAGATATGATTTACCATCAGAAAGTTGTGTTAGCGAACCTGAAAGCCCTGATTCAAAAAATCCTTTATCTGCATACTCACCAATGTAAGCAAAAGCTTTTGCATGAGCAGGTATCTTTGTTGAACTATAATCTTGTAAAAATAGAACACCATTATAATAATCAACATTCCAGTCAATATTATCAAGCAAGGGTATTTCATCACCAACACCACCCGAGCCATTATCCTTGAATATTTTAACAACATAAGGGTTTGGGGAAGTTTGTGAGAAAAATGGAGGTATTAGCTGTACTTTACCTAAAGTCTCATGAAGAATTCTCCCATTATCAAACACACCTTTCACTTCCTTGGGATT
>Ga0080013_1003940_pt1 | contig 15012 bp, 14 predicted proteins | sample ETNvirenome_6_85_FD_69236 | JGI IMG/M metagenome (GOLD analysis project Ga0080013, IMG submission 69236) | Marine viral communities from the Pacific Ocean - ETNP_6_85 (SPADES assembly) (version 2) | ecosystem: Environmental > Aquatic > Marine > Oceanic | place: Pacific Ocean | collected 2013-06-19
TGGTCGTGCTCTATCTAATAGACTTCCAATTGCATTTGGTGATAATGTTGATGCCTTTTTAAGGATATTTATCATAAATCTTTTATCACCTTCAAATTGTGATTGACCTTTTTTATTAAATACTGCCCAATATCCTCTTGGTTTTTGTTGAATACGTGCAGTAACTACACCACCTGCTTCATTTACGGATTCTTTTTTGAAACTTCTTGTGAGTTTATGATGAATTTTATCAGCATTAGACCTATCTTTTATATTTTTAGGTAAGTCTATATATTTTTCTTTTTTACCTTTTTGAGATACCCAAATATAAAATCTACCGTCCTTCTTAGACTTAAACATTTCTGTATTATTTCCGTTGGTATCATTATAACCACCTGAATAATAATCGCCTAATTTTTTATGATGAAACTTACGTTCATTTACAGATTCATCCATACCTCGCATCTTTGATAAATCTTTTACAAATTGTTTAAATGCTTTAGGATTCTTTTTCATATTTTTTAAAACACCATTAACACCATCTGCATCCATATCAACCATCATTTCAATTGCTTTAAGTTGTTTTCCTTTAGCCCATTTAAAATTCTTTTCTAAATCCGATGAAGCTTCATCCACAGATTCCCAACCAGTAAAATCAGCATTCCATCTCCACATTCCACTTGCTGCTCTCACATATTTATCTTTTTGTAATAGTTTCCAAGATTTTGCTAATTCACTTGAACTTGGATTTCCATTACTTCTATAAATTGATTTGATATGTTTTTTAGATGGCAATTCACCTTTCTTCTTTATCAACTGATTTATATATTTCTTTGGAATTGGTCCTGGACGAAACATATCTTGCCAAAAAGAAACTGCACTTTCATTTACGGATTCTTCCATCTGCTCCACATCTGAGTAATCAAACTCGTATTCTTTACCATACTTATCACTTACAAATACACTTTTTTTATCACCTTCTTCCCATGCGTACCAACGACCTCTTATTAACAATTTTGGTGGAAGTTTTCTCCCTGTAACAGCTAATTTGTTCCATTTTGATATAGCCTTCTTAGCGAAGTTCATTTCTTTTACGGATTCTTTTTTATCTTTCTCATATTTGTCTTTAATTGCACCTATTTCTGCGTGTGATTTTCTTTTCCCAGCAGCCTGTTGTATTTTCTTCATTCCTTCTAAACCATATTTCTTTACTCCAGCTTTATACAAAATACCACTTTCATCTACAGATTCTTCAAAATCCACTTTTTTAAATGTTGCAAGTGCCTGTGGGTTGGTTGCGAAATAATTAAGAATTTTTAATGCACCCTCTTTAGATTGTGATTTTTTAATCCCCAATTTCTGTATAAGAGTTTTTATCTTTGGATGTTTTAATAACTTATCAACATCTACTTCAATTGCTTCTTTCTGTTTCTTTTTTGGAAGTCCTTTTTCACTCGTAGATGCAAAATCCTCTACATCTTTTTTTTTCATTTGTTCAGCGGCATCTTTAGTGGCTTTAGATACTTTTGAGGCAGGAACTTCTCCCTTTTGAACTGCATGTACTAACCCCATAAACTTTTTTTGTTGTTTTGAGACTGCAGGCATTATTAACCCCTCATAATGGAGTTAATAATTCTCTCTATATTATTTTCTGGAGTTTGATGTTGAACAGATTCATTTACAGGATTCATAAATGCTCCGTGTGTAGATGGGTTAGATACAAAATCAAATGCAATTAATTCAAAATCAGGCTGAACTTCTACGGTGTCTTCTTCACCTTCTGTTTCATTTACTGGTTCAACACTACCAAGTCCCCTTGAACTAATCCCAAGTTTGATTCCCGATCTAAATAATTCTTTTAATATATTACCAGCAGGAGTAGATAAGACTTCAACCGTTCCCACTAAATCATCTTTATTCCAATGCATTTCAATAACATTATGAGACGCATTATTAAGATTAACTACAGCACTTTCTGGATGATCTAACTCGCCTAAAGCTCTTCTTTCTCTAACTTGATTTTCTAAATATTTTCCAACTTCTTTTAATAATACTTCACGAGGATAAACGCGACCATTTTGATTTTTGGATTCTGCTCTTTGTAATACACCCTTTACAATCAATCTACCATCATTTTCTTTAATAGATTCATTAATTTTTTCTCTTGAAACATCAAATGGTCTTACTTCTACTAATAATTGTTTATTCATAATTTTACCCCACAGCTCCTAAATATACAAAAGTTACATCACCAGCTTCTCCACCAGATGATGTCCAAGCAATTGGATTAATATCAAGTCTAACTGGCCCTGCATTTGCGCTTTGAATATTAGAACCACTTACATATGTAGAAAGACTTCCCGATTCATAAGCAAATGAATAATCCCCAGCTACATTTACTAAAACATAGTTAGGTCTGGCATGCCTTAATGGATATGGTCCAGGAGTTGTTGCTTGACCATAAGCACTTGTCAGTCTCGCCTTTGGTATTTGTTTTTTACTATCATTAGGATCTACTTGATACATTAACGCCCTCCCCAAGAAGTTCTTTTAATCCAAATATCACGAAGTATGTCCGATACTTCTTTCCGTATAGCATCTTTGATTTTCTTCATATCACTGTCATTGGTTGCCTCATCTACGAATTTATATCCGGTTTGTTTTTCTAAATTCTTTTTTCTTTTCTTACTAGTTTTACCAAAAGCATTAGGTGTTTCATACCCATCAATACTTGCAGTAGTAGTTATTTCACTTAACTTTTTTTTTAATAAGCTACGGGCAAGTTCCCTTACCAACTCATTAAATTTTATTGAGTTCTTTATCAAGTTCATAATATCTCAACAGTTGGGTGACTGATTTATCATTTGGTTGTTTTGATTCATTCAAACAAAATTTACCAACACAATTAACTGCCTCTTGTAATTTAATTTTTAATACTTTATCTTTTATTTTAGAAATTTTATTACGTAATCTTTTTTCTAAAATAGGCAGTTGATTTTTAACAAACGCAGAAAAATTATTTGTATTAGAAATATTACTTATATATTCTTTTAATACTTTCTTTTGTTCATCTGTTAAATTAGAATACTTTTTATTAAATTTTTCCAATAATGCTTTATAAGATAAAATCCTTAAATCTTTATCTTTCATTTCCTTTGGTATAAAAGTATCAGTTTTTTTATTACTTAATGTGGTAACATTTTCTATTATAATAAAATAATTTTCTGTTTTCTCATCAGCATTAAGTCTTCCAAAGCCTTCAAATAACTTATAAATAGATGCAAATATTTTATAATTTGGGACTACAGAAGAAAACAATTGATTTACATCATAATACTCTTTTACTTCTTTAATTATATTATATTTTTCCCTTCTCAATACAGAGTTATTTAACTTTTCTCTTTGTCTTAATATTTCAGATAAAAAGAAATCAGCTTTCTTGTCTGACTTAAACTTCTTTGTCAGCAATAAATTGTATAAAGCTAACTCTTTTCCAACTTCTGTGTGTTCATTAAACTTTTTCTTAATAACTTTAAGAGCATTAGAATCTTTATTTTTATTCAACACATCTACAGTCACTTGCCTAAGTAAAAACTCAAACAAAAGACCTGTATTCTTCAATTTACTATGTTTAAAATTCGCCATTGGGATTCCCAAATTATTTAATATAATTATTCATATATAAATATAGTTTATTTTAGATAAGAGTTGATAATTAATCCTCTAATATATTATCTTCACTCAATAATGAATTATTTGTTTTTGGAAATTTATCTTTTAGTTGATTTAAAATACCTTCACGTGCTATAGCAGTATATGCTTTACTTGTGGCAAGAGGTGATTTACCTTTAAATTCACGTTTTCCAAAGCTTCTATGTCGTTTTTGTACCGTATCACTGTCGTATACATCTTTTTGAGTCTCTTTTCCACTAAATGGATCTTTCTCACTTCCGCCCCAATCATCAGATCTTGCCATCTCGTCTTCATCTTCTTCATCACTAACTGGTTGTTCTGCTGGATCCTGTCCTTCAGTTTCGATTTGTTCTAATCTAAACTTCTGTTTTGTATCTTCAACTATATCTTTATAAACTTCAAGTTTTTCTTCATCAGAAAAATCAAATATATTATCATAAATCCATTCACGACTAAATAATTTAACATCCATAGCTTTTTCAGCTATTTCTAATCGTTGATTCATCAATTCAAGTTTCTCTTGTTCATGTATCATAGATGGAATTTGTAATTCCAAATCAAAATTAATTAATTCAGCATCTTCAAACCCCTGACTATACAAATGAACTATAGCAATTTTTGTCAATTCGCTTGCAACAATTTTTTGAAGTCTCTCAATAGTTCTAGAAAACCGAACATCCTCAGCAGCCAATGTAGCTTTACCACCACTCAAACCTTCTTCATATCCAAGAAACGCCTTTGGTATTCTTAAACTTGCCATTAACTTATTTCTTAAATATTCAATATCTTCAATTTGGTCATTGTTAGAAAGACCCGGCAAAGTTTCTATTTCCGTTCCACTGTCACCACCACGTACTGGTAAAAAGTAATCTTCCGTTACAGATTCTACATTATATTTTAAATTATATTCTCCTGTATTTTGATCAATCACAGGAATCTTTTTCATCTTATTGATGATTTTTTGCATAAACTGTTCAACTTCTCTTGGTGGTATATTACCAACATCAATCTTAAATATCCTTTTTTCAGGGGCTCTCATAATACGATGTATTAACATAGCATCTTCCATAAGAGTTAATTGTTTAAAAATTTTGCGGCCGCCCTCTAACATAGACCTACCATATGGTAAAAAATTAGTATCAGATAAAAGTCTAAAATGTGCTATTTCATAATTCTCAATGATTTCTTTCTTCTCAGTTTCAATTTCAAACTGAATAAGTTGTGGATTTTCAGGATCATGATCTTCTAATCTCGTAACATCATAAGCAGATACAGGAATAACATTAACCACCCCATATTTATCAACAATATCTAATCGTAAATAAAAATCACCATATTTAGTCATATTACGAATCCAACTCCATAAATTAAACTCAATATTTATGATATCATAAAATAAATTATGTAAAATTTTATTAACTTGAGTATTATCAGTTCTTATTTTTAAAATCTCACCTTCAATATTATCAACAGTAGATTCATCTGAATAGATATCAAGAGCCGAAGCAATAATTGGATCTTGATCCATAAGTTCATAATCTCTAAACAAATCGTGTTTACGAATTTCATATGCTGCTCTTCGGTTTTGTGCAACAGAATATGGATTTGAATATGTATTCTGCATCAAACGAGTGTATCTATCAATAAAATTTGATCTCAAACCCGTTTGTGTAAAATCCAAATCTTTAACGATTAATCTATCATCATCAGTTTTTCTAATGATAACGTTAGATTGAAACAATCTACCAAGTCTTGTAAAAATATTATCTGCCATAATTTACCCCAATAACCAAGTTAAATCTTCTTTTTCTCCCCCAATATCCATTTCCCAGGGATTTTCTTTAGGCCTATTTGGTGTCATAATAGGCTCTCTTTTGTTTAAGTTTCCAATTGACTCTACTAAAGTACTCTGAAATTCAGAACGCTCTGATTGCATTCTAATAGCCGTGTCTCTAATCCATAATAAAATAGAATAAGACATCACTAAATCATCATTATATCCGTCAAGCGCTTCTGTTTTTGAATTCTTATATATAAATACAAAAAGTTCATCAATTAATCTCGATGAACGTAAGTTCACAAGTTTTTCTCGTGTATATTCTTCCATTTTTGCTACAACCAATGGTTTAGTTTTTGATGAAGTAGTAAAACCAGGAACTTTATTTTTATCAATATGTTTATATCTGTTAGTATATTGATGTTCATTATCTATAATCATATGATCTTTATCTTGATAAAACAAATTATCATAACCTCTATCAATTATAGTTTGTAAAGTTGCCCACCCAATATTATTATTTTCAACTACCAAAATAGCATCATTATATTTTGTTGCCAATTCTATTAAAAAATTACCAAATTCAGTTGTTCCCAATTGACCTTTATATTCTGCTACTTGTGTCAAAGTTTCTAATTCAAAAACTTGTACAGCAGAATAATCACTACCATCTCCACGAGCAACGTCAGCACAAATCAAATATTGTTTTGAATAATCTGGATATTCCCATACCCATAAATTTCTATCAAACCCACTCTTTTCTGCTGGCTCTTGACACATATTTCCTTTATACCATTCTAATATTTTTGGATCAACAACTGAACGGCCTGAACTTAAAAAATCAGCATCACATTCTTGAGCAGCTTTTGTTGGACCCAAAATAGTATTTTGTTCATCTCTCCAATTTTGATCTCTTTCTGGATGTTCAGACCAATGTAATTTAACAGTATTAAACTTGTTTGATTCTTCTTTAGCTTCCATCCAAATTTTATGAAACCAATTACCAACACCATTTGGTGTAGAAATCACCAAACAATCTCCACCTGTTGCAAGTGTTTGTTGAGCGGCAGTCCAAATAGTATCAATCCTTTCAATAAATGCTGCCTCATCCAATATTAATAAAGATAATGCTTCAGACCGACCAGCAGATTCATTAGATGCGATTGCTTTTATCTGTGAACCATTTTTAAATACCAAAGATAATTTATTATTTTCAACAATCTGAGTCTTTAACCAAGATGGTAAATTATCATACATAATTCTTACTTTAGTTACAAGATTTTTTGCAGTATCTTTTGCAGTAGCAATACACAAAACATTCTTATCATTTTGAAACAACATCATCCATAAAGAATAAGCTGCAGTCAATGTTGAAATACCTAATTGTCTTGATTTTAATATAATATTATAATCATGTTCTTGATATTCTTTTAATACTTCTTCTTGAAATGAATACAATTCGAATTTAATTTTACCACGCTGTGGGTGTTGAATTAAACAAAACTTATTCATAAAATACGATGGATCTTGAGCACATTTTAAATACTGTTGTTTAATTGCTTGTTTTAAATTACTCATTATATTTCTTTATATTTTCATCCGATAAAGCATTGACAACACTCTTATCAAACGGATCAGCATCTTTATTTAATTCCATTTCTGATTCATATTCTTTTAATACCGTTTCCCATCGTTTTTCTTCTTGTTCTTTTACCCACGATTGCCACTCATCTTTTCGATATAAATCTGCTTCAAACTCTATTTGGCAATATTTACATCGACCAAATCTATTATAAGTTTGTTGATCAATTGTTTTTAAAATCAACTTTTCACAATCATCACATTTATCAAACCCCTTTGGTGGTACTTTAGTAATTTGTTTTCTTTTACCATTTTCCATTTTCCACTTCCTACCATTATGGTCTTCCCACTCTTCACCTTCTTCACGAACTGTTTTATTTGCATAACCAACCTGTATTGGTCGATTATAAATGCCCTTTACCATCTTTTGTATTTTTTCTATGTTGCTCATCTACTAAATGTCATCATACCAGTAATTTGATTAACTGGTGCAAATGCTCCTGTAAATTTATATGTTTTACCATTATATTTAAAAACTATTCCTTCTGATGGAATTACTGCATCTAATCCTCCAATAGAATTTAACTTATCCAACTGTTGTTTTAATTTACTTAATTTTTTTAAATCCCCTCCGCTTTTTACACTCAATATCGAAGACTGTACTTTTTTTCTAATTTTTTGAACAGATTGTGCTGGATTAACAGCTAACCAACCTTCTATATTTTTCATAATTGTAGCACCAACTTCAAAAAACAATTCTTCAAATGGTTTCATATTATTCTTGACCATTTTAGCATGGTCATTTTTATCAGTACTTAATACCCACTCTAAAAATGCTGGATATTCTTCTAGATCCTTCTTTATGTCTGATATCTTATATGACTTATCAAAAAATGCCCATCGTTTAGTTAAGTTAACTAAAATCTCATTTGTTATTTTTGAATAATCGGTTTGGTTAGCACCATTAAAAATCCATTCTTGCCAATATGATTGATGATATAAAGCAAGAGTATCGTTATCTTTTAATCCATATTCAGATTGTAAAGTTTTTAATCTACCTAAAAATTTACCCTTTAGTTTACCAAAATCTTGATGTTTAGGTACTGTAAGAAAATTCGGTTTTGAAATTTTATAATGTTTTTGTATATGTTGATTAATTTGTCTAATCATACCTTCTAACATTCTTGCACTACCTTTAGCCTGACCAATTGATTTACCACTATCATCGTATTCGATTGCTCCGTGAAATATAATTTCTGCTAAATCATAATTCACAACATTCTCACTCTTAGGCCACAAGACTTCTAAATTCATCCATATTGAACCTTGACCAAAAATCTTATCTTGTTGTTTTTTACTCAAACCACTAATTGCTTTTTGTAAATCCTTTACAGCAAAAACAAATGCATTTTTTATATTACCACGACCTTTAAATTTACTTTGCATCCCTTTAATGCCTAATGCATTCTCACCTTTATTTTTTAAATGTCCTTTATTACGAGCAGTAATTAATTTGCCATTTTTCCAACTTATCATAAGATTTTGACCATCAAGTTTTTCTGTAACATCGTCTTCACGATTTAATTGACCACCCAATCCCATTTCTATGATATTTTTTAAATCACCAAATGTCAAATCTTTGTCATCAAAAGGATGACTCATATGGCCATATGCTCCTCCTTCAGTCAATCTTTGCTCTTTATAAACAACTTTTAATCTTCCTTTATCTATTTCCTTATCTCTATGTAATTTTTCCATTTCTGGTTTATTAATTACAAGTTTTGGTTTTTCACTTGGTTTATTAGTAACACTTGGTACTGCATAATAAGCTTTTCTAAATCCAAACTTTTTAGCCGCAACATGACCTTTACCACCATATTTTTGAGCCAAATCTTTTTCGGCAGCTGCCCTATCATATCGTATTTTAATACCACGCCTCATCAATCTTTGTTTCCAAATCTTGACTTTCTTCGACACTTCTGCTAATGATAAAACTTCTTTTACAATATCCAAATCATTATGCTGTTCATTACCTCTATTAACATCTGTTTGTTCTGGTTCTTCAATATCAAGTTGTTTTGCAGTTTTTGGACTGTCTTTAACAATGGATTTTCTTTCCTTTGCCATACTATCTACGTATTCATATTCTTGATTTCTTAAAATCATATCTATATGATCTAACCATTTATTCCACAACTCACTACCAACATAATCTGTTAAATTTTGAGCACTTGGTTCTTGAACTCCAGCTGGACCAAATGAAACTGAATCTACCGGCCCTTTTGGATATTCTGTATCTTTAACATAAGAAAAATCTTGAGAAAAATAATAATCATCATCAATTAAAGTTTGAGCTATTTCCCAACCTAATTTTCCAGCTTCAATATCAGCTCTATCTCTATATTTTTTCAAACTCGAAATAAAACCAGGTCCGTCATCTACACTGCCACCTCCTGTATTTGAACTTTCATATAAATGTATATAATATTCAAACAATTTCTTAAACTTATTTGTCATCATAATATACACACCTTTATCGTAATATCCAAACACTTTTTTAAATAATTTTGGTCTTTCTTTGGCATCATATTCTGGAGAACCCAAAAGTTGTCTCATTGCTGTTCCACTTACTTCCTTACCAGCAACTGATATTGAAACATGAGGAGCAGTTAAAATATATCCATGTTTCCAAGCTGGTTCCAGATTATTTTTATTCTTTTTATAATCTTGGTAGTATGTCTTTCCGCCACTTTTCTTTGTACCGCCTTTTAATCTACCCGCATCTTTTTTTCCAAATATATAAACCACAGCAGTAGTATCTTTGTCATATTTCTTTAATGTATTTTTTGCTACATAAGGTACTTTTTCTTTTATAATACGATTTGCTGGAACACCCATTTTAACCATATGTCTAACTTTCTCTTTATAATTCATTGGATGTCTTGGTGGTTTCTTTATATCAGAAGTTGTAATATAAGCTTCATCAACTTGTTTCTTTAACCACTCAAATGTTTTCAAATGATGAGGACCAAATGGTTGAAATCTTCCACCATATACTCCAATTACTTTTTTGATTTCACTCTTTTCTTCAGTAACCTTTTTATATCCACTCATTGAATTCGTTTTATTCTTTTTAACCTTTTTCTTTGATGTGTCTCCTTGTATAACACCATCACAACCAACAACAGTCATTTCCTTTACACCTTGTTTTTTTAAAATACGTTGTTTTTCAACCCATTTCTTAGCTTGTTTATTTTTAATTGGTTTTTTAATAAATTTACCAATTCCCTTTCCTACCAACATATTAAACTTTTTCTGTGCCTGTTTAGGATTTAATGTTTTATTATTATCAACTAATAAAAAATTGGCATTTCCAAATAATCCTTGAAAATACGCCATATTCTTTTGTACACTATTCCAATATTTTTTAACAACTTCTGGCGGTAAAACCCTATCTCTTTCTTTATTTCTTTTTTGTGCAACTTCTAATGAAGTATTTACAAATACCATATAAGTATCATAACCTAACTTCATTAAATTTTGTCGTTCTTTTTTAACAGCACTATACTTATGTCCAGTTCCATCAATAATAACTCCCAACCGACCTTTAGTATAATTCTTTAATCTTTGTTTACTTAAATCCTTAGTATGCCCTCTCAATCCACTATAATCATCATAAGTCGGATCTGTAAGTTGTCTAAATAATTCATCTGGCATATTATCAATATCAACAGTATCAAAATACTTTTTTAAGAATGATTCAAATTCTGTATCTTGGTTAACTAATTTAAGACCATACGCTGAAGTATTAATTTTTTTAGGAATACCAAATAATTCACTTGCAACATATGATTTACCACTGCCAGGGCCACCAGCAAGAAACACTGCTTTAAAAATACCTGGATCTTCAACGCCCTCTTGAATAAATGGTTTTACTATTTCATTAACTAATAATTCTAAACTCATAATTTCAATTCTAATTCTTGCCTAAGATTGTCTTCTATAGGACGTGGTAATGATTTGGAATCAAAATAACCCCAATCAGAATGTTCTTCATCAAGCGTTGGTTCTGGTTGACCTGATAATTCAACTGTATATAATCTAACAATTCTATTATATTTACTATCTTTTAATGTAGTAAAATATACTAAAGAATTAGGGTCAATGTCAAGCTTTGTTTCTTCATAAAACTCTCTATATGCACCTTCTTTAGATGTTTCACCACTTTCTACATGTCCTACAGGTGGCGACCAAAAATTAGGGTATTTGCCAGCAATTTCAGAACGACGAAGTAATAAAATCTTGCCTTCTGATTTAACAATAACACCACCAATTCGTTTTGGTTTTTCTATTTCTGTTATTAAATCAATTAATTTTGGTATAGACATATATATGCTCCCATATCTATAAATATAACATACTAAACTTCAAGTCCTCTACGAAACCAACCAAAGTAAAATTTCTCTAAATCTGGTTTTCTTGTTACTAAATCTGCATAGTATTTGATTCGATATGCTCTGACTCTTTCCAATTCAACACCTTTTAGTGCTCCAATGGTCATTGGACCTAATCCACCATCAACTTTTAATCCTGCACCCTTTCCATTAGCTGCCTGTTGTAATATCTTTACTGCTCTACTTTTACCCATATTAACACAGCAATCGAAATAAATGTGCCATAATTCTTCGGGTAAAGATTCTACTTTGTTCTTATCCCAATATTCCGTTTTATAAATAAGTGTGGCTTCTGCCTTGGTTAAATTCTTTATATCTACATCGGGATTACTTCTCTTGGCTATACCAAAATTAGTTTCACCACCTGGATCTTTCGGGTCGTTTACATAACCACCTTCATGTTCCAATACCACTTCAATTATTTCTTCAAATGTTTTTAACATTATTCACTCCTACTTCCAGACAGTTCCCATACACAACTATCTTCGTTTAATATATACGGAATTGATCCAGATGGGTTTTGTGTAAAATGATTTCTAATATATGAAGGGAGTGGATCATCATCTTCATAGAATGTTAGAGATGAACTAACAAAATTCTGTGGTTGTGGTGATATAAATGCATCTCTACTTTCATCATAAGTATAACCAATTCCTGCGTAATTTTTTCTTAATGCTACTCCACCATCTGGTGCATGTGAACCTGATACGTCTCCATAATGAACTCCACCATAAGTATTATATGATGTTTGAACCCAATTTGACCCAGTACCAACTGCTCCACTATCTATAAAACCTTGTTCTGCAACAATTACTCTTGTTACGATATTATTGCTTCCTGATATTTCTGCAAAATGACTCATTATACTGCTCCTAATCTTATTACTACTATTCCTGAACCGCCGTTACCCGGAGTGTCAGTTCCGTTGTTTTTAGAAGCACCACCTCCGCCACCGGTGTTAGCTTCTGCATCAGCATTAGTACCAGTTCCTCTTATAACAGCGTCTCCTCCACCACCTGATCCACCTAACCCTGCTGTTTGTGCTTCCCAACCACAACCACCACCACCACCTGCATAGTATATGTTAGCACCTGTTCTAAAACTATTTTGTAAACCCACTCCGCCGTTTCCACCATTACCAGCAACGGCTGAATTAAGACCTACGCCTCCAGCACCACCGCCGCCGCCCGACCTTCCTTTACCGTCGGTTACAAGTGTGTCAGCTCCATCATTTCCTTGTCCAGCTGTTCCGCTACCAGCGGCATTTACTTCTGTGGTGCCGCTGGACATTCTATATGTTGCTGCACCTCCACCTGATCCACCATTCGAATTAGAAACAGTATCAGTATTACCATCACCATCACCTCGTCCGCCGCCTATAGCAGTTATTGATATAGCTGAACTATTCACTCCATTACTAGCAGGATCAGTAGCGTTACTAACGCCTCGAGGACCACCAGCACCAACTACAACACTATGCGTTCCCGAAGTTACACTATAAGAACTTTCAACAACCATTCCACCAGCACCACCGCCTCCACAAGCGTTAGTACCGTGTCCAAGGCCAGCACCACCTCCACCAGCGACAACGAGAATATCACATTTAACTGGATAATCTACTTTAAATGTTCCTGATGACAAAAATGTATGAACTCTATATGTTACTCCACCTGAAGTATAAGTTGTAAATGGTCCACCTGAGCTACCGCTAATACCTGATGAATAATATCCTCCATGAACTCCCATAATTATCTCTCCTCAATGTTTGTTATATAATATAAGATTTTAAAGTCAATATATTGTTGTTTTTTGTTTTTGTGTGTCATTCCAACATACTTTTTATTGTTTTTAATATTTGTAATAGAATAAATATACATAATTACATTCCAAACCTGCTTCGGTGTGCGTTGAAGTTTTGTGATATTTCTTTTGCTGATAGTACTGTATCATAAATCATTATATTAAATATTTTACCCTTCATATAAGCTGGATAAGACGAACTAGATGATTCTTCTCCTATCCTATCCAAATTCATAGAATCAGCTATACCCGTTGAATCTGTTAAATCACCATTAACATAACCATGAGAAGTACTAGAATCAAAAACTAACGCAAAATGAAAAAATGTTCCTGTGGTAATACCAGAGTCCGCTACTGGACCACCCATTGCTCCAGATAATTCAAATGGATCACTATTTGTATTTGTTTCAAAACCATATTCACCATCAAAAAATACAATCATTTTCCTATATGTATCAGATGAATCTTTTACAAAAATTCTACCTGCATTGCTTCTACCAGTAGTAAAATCATCAACATAACACCAACCCATTATTGTAGCTGATTCTTTTGCCATAGTTATACGAGAAAATGTTGCATATTGGTCAACACCATCAAATACTATACTTCCACAATTATCAGAATTAAAAGTTGGACTATTCACAAGTGTTGCATCATTACCACTACTACTCAAATCAGTCCAAGTCGTTCCGCTTCCTGGATAAGAATTTTTATCAGCTGCGTCTAAAAACAATACCAATCCATCCGTTACAATATTTGGTCCATATTCTTGTGCCATCTTATATCACTCCTATATCATTCATTTTTTATTCTCTCCACATCTTTTCTTTCAGCATATACAATATAATAACAATTTATTTTGTCTTTTTATTATAACATGCATAATATTTGTATTAATAAATATTTGATTGTTTTTTATTATTTCGTTAAATGTTTTTAACATTATTTACTTCTCCTGTTATTTATACTTCAACTTATGGTTCAGATAAAGCAAAACCATTCCAATATCCTATAGTGGGAGGTCCAGTATTCATGATTTTACCAGAATCATTACTCGGATCCCAATAAATTAACTTATCAGAATCTAAAGCAAATCCAACACTTCTTACAATCATGTCCGATCCAAGCAGTCCGGATATAGTTGCATAGGTTATTCCATCGGCCCTTCCTAAATATAATGGATCCCCAGGATTGCCGTTATGAACAACCGCCATTTCCACTACTCCTCGCAACAACATTCCATCAGATGCATTTGGTCCTAGTGCTACTGCCAAAGATCCAGTTGCTGTATTTTCTGTTCTAAAATCCGCGAGTGCCCATTCTCCATTCGGTTTTAAATAATATACAACTCCATTTACCGCTCCGTTGCTTGCAGGTAAACTATCCTGTCCATAAGTAACTATATCTCCATGTCCTGATCCAGTAGGACTTGTAGCAAATGACGATGTATATTCTAACATTAATCTATTTCCTGTCTCATGAACCGTAAATGCAGCTTTTGTACTATTGGTAGCAGTAGGTAAATGAGCTGGACCCAATTTAACCTTATGGTCACTAAACGCTTCAATAACAGGCAATCCTGCTATTGTATTGTAAGAAAAGATTGATCCTGACATTTCATCTGTGACACTAAATAATCTACCGTGTGTTCCATCTACTGCAACAACTGATGAACCACTTACTTCAAAATTCCCATCTGAATTAATTGTTACAGGATTCGAATACGGT
>Ga0080013_1003942_pt1 | contig 15010 bp, 21 predicted proteins | sample ETNvirenome_6_85_FD_69236 | JGI IMG/M metagenome (GOLD analysis project Ga0080013, IMG submission 69236) | Marine viral communities from the Pacific Ocean - ETNP_6_85 (SPADES assembly) (version 2) | ecosystem: Environmental > Aquatic > Marine > Oceanic | place: Pacific Ocean | collected 2013-06-19
TATGAGTTCTTACAAAATCTTCCCATCCTTTAGGATAACCATTCTGTGGTGCATCACTACCGAAGCGCTGTTGCCACGGCCAATGTTCTATTTCTATTTTTAAAAGAGTAGGAGCTACCTTAAAACTATAATCCATTAGTATGGTTTTCTCTCCTCCTTCAATATCTATCTTTAAGAAATCAATCTTCTTGATGTTATGTTTAGTAATTAAATCATCTAGTCTAACCTTAGGCACTTTTTGAGTCTTCATATATTTATTCCACTCGGGGTGTCTATTATAAACTAGTGTATTACCAGCTTCTCTTATTTTACCTACACCCTTTGTCCACTCAGGTAGCTCTTCGTAATCAAAATATTTTATGGTCGTGGTTCCTTTCTTATCCCACACTGCTACGTTTTCATATATAACACCATCAACTCTTTCCAGAGAGTCTATTAACTTGGTAACGGGTTCTACTATCATTCCCTTCCATCCATTCTTAGCTAAGGGTGTGAGGGTTTCGAAATCAGCTGAACCAATCTCTACAAAGAACTTACTAAGCTCCATTAAGCATCCCGCCCAAACACAGTTACCTTCTCTACTTCATGGCTCCACGGGGGTGCGTAACCTTCACTAAGCTCTACATTGCAAACGCAATCACAGGTATCACTACAAATAGAGCACCCATGTTTGCAATTACAAGCAGTGTATACTGTCGCTCTTGCTGTCGCATTGCTCCTCGCGATTTTGAGTAAGATTAAATATCCTATGAGGTCATCAAGTGTGTCCTCTGTTTTCTCATCAAGCCCTACATTCTTTATCCTGCTGAGCTTGTCGTCGATACGTGCACAGATAGCCTGTGCTGAATCGAGCTTACTAAAAATATTATCAGGGTCTAAAGCTGAATCGCCATAGTCCTTGTTCTTTTCTACGAGTAAATCTCGTATTTCATTACATGTCCACTTAATGTTATTGCGTGTTGTTTTTGTCATTAGAATTTCTCCTTTTGTTTTTGGTAATACTTCTATGCATTTACCCTATATAAAGGTTACTGTGCCCCCAACTGAGGGGTTGCTTTGTAGAGCTTAATATTGTTGTTAATAGTGATACTCTACTATATCTATATATAGCTATACAAAGAAGGTTCAAAATTTCACTCGATTTGTTTAAAGGGGTAGTCAGATAATATATGATGCGCTGACTTTATTTTTAGACGGGAGGGTGACTTTATTTTAAGGTGAATTTAAGCACAAATTTAAAGCTAAAGCAGGATTTAAAAACCTGTAGAATTAGAGAAGCTAAGCACAAACAACCTTAAAACCTTTATATACTACTTCTATACTGTTACATTATGCCAGAATACGACGACAGCATAGATATGGAACTTTACCATATAGCCAAAAATGACACATACGTTAAGTGCGTATCGTGTGACGACACAATAAAAGAGTCTGAAGAATGGACCTTTGTTTGTGATGATATCTATTGTGAATCATGCTTAATAGATGCGGATTTAATAGCATATAAATACGGTTAAATCATGACTAAAAAGAACACCAAAAACGGAGAGGGCTATATCTATGCTCTCTCTATGGGCACTGAAGACCACTCTATGGATAAGCTAAACGCTTTAAGATTAGAATATGTGTCTTTTGAAGACCTACTAAAGAGGGGTTACAACCATATAGACTATATCGGGATGTCTTACGATTTACCTAATATCCGATTAGCTAAACACCAATCATCTAAAGAGTGGATTAATGACGGTTGCAAAATCAATATTGCAAAAGTCATGAATTTAAAAATATGTAATAATAAATTTCTACATATGGCAGTCTTAACAAATTGGGGTTATTCCTTAGAAGAGTGGCCAGAATGTGACCACAAAGAAAAAGAATGTATTCTTAGAGTAAAACAGGAATTTGGTTTTGAACCAATTTTCAACACTCCGGCCGGACTTGGAATAAAGCCAGAAGAATATTTACCACTAAAGAAAAAGCAGGTCGAAAAAATCGACCTGCAAAAGGAAAAAGAAGCTAAAAGAATGCGAATAGAAGAATTAGCCAGATTAGAAAAAATAGGTCCTATCTATAAGAGACCCGGTGAGAGAGGAAAATACGTGGAGTGAAAAAATGGCATTAAAATTTAATAGAAGATGGAGACAATTAGCAAAAGACATAAAACCAAAAAAGGAAAAAATAAAAATGAATAAAAAACAAATGGAATATATAAGAAAGCATAACGCAAAAATAGATGAATTAAAAAGACTTAAAGAGTCAATAGATACCGAAGGCAGGGAGTGGTGTTAAATATGGAATATTGCGAGGATTGTGGACGTGAATTTGAAGAAGTCTTTGGGGGACTTTGTCAAGAGTGCGACGATGAAATGTTTATGACTTTCTGGAGTGGTGACGATGAATAAAATAAATTGTGAATATTGCCATATAGCAACGGCTGAAGTTGAAACCCGTTATTTGAAAGTATGTAAAAATTGCATTGATGAAGTGGTTATGGATGGTTACGCATGAATAAAGAATTAATACACAAACTAAAAGCCAGAGGTAACACGGATTATAGCAAAGATGGTGACTTTTGGAAAGGGTTTAAGCCAGTAGGTAAATATGGCGCTGGTTTAAGAATATGCAAAACGTGTGATAAAATGAGTGTCTTTAGTTGTGAATTTAAGGATTGTAATAAATGCAGAGGGGGTGAATAATGGACGACTACCAAAATTGGTTGACATGGCACATAGTCATAGCATCAGCACGTTACAGTATATAAATACGTGAGTGAGAGAAGCCCGGGTCGTATTCCCCGGGCGCCCATCCTAGTGGCCCAAACTGAGAGAAACCTTAAGCGGGATGAGGCGCTTTATATACCCCCTCCTACATGAGAGAACGTGAGCATGAGATACTACCCATAGTTATATATGTTGGCTCGCGTTGGTATATTATGAACAAATATCAAACAAACTTGTCTTTGTATCTGGTTGCACTAAGTGTATTCAGTCGAAGATTCGCATAAGCAAAATACATTCCGTGAGTTAGCTCAGACCATAAGAAGGAGGCCGTAGGAGTAGGTTCCCCTAACGGAAAAGGCAGGTCAGAGTGCACACCTAAGAAGTATCACATCTATTAAGTGAGCTAACAATAGGGGACGCCTGACAAGTGATGGCGAAGTGGTTCAACGACCTTCGGGTCCACCGCGAGCGTTAAACGTAGCGACGCATCCCCCCACTCTATATAAAGCTTGTGGCCCATGTATGTGGCCCGACCCAAAAAGTGCGAGCGGGATTCTCCCCCTTATATACCCCCTTATAGGAAAATGAGATTTGTGCTCAAATGGTCACCCATAACTATATTACATACTCCACCTCTGGTATATTAGAGGTAAAATATGAGTCAATACCATTTAGATGAAAGTGGCTACGATTGTGAAGATTGTGGCTTAGAAGTAGCCGAGTTATTCGGCGGATTATGCGCAGATTGCGACAACGAGATGTTCGCAACATTTTGGACGGGTGAAGAATGAGACACTCTTTAAAAAAGGTTGGTGATTATCGTTACAGCTGTAAAGTGTTAACGCACTGTATTAGATTAAACGATGGTCATGTTATGCCTGACTGGATAGAATGTTTACCATCACAAGCTGAAGACGTCGGCAGAAGATTAAGAAACCGAGAATTTGATACGGATAGTTACGCCGTAAGGATTCGAAGAAGTCCTAAGAGTCGCCACGCCGTAGACGTTGAGCTTTGGACAGATGAAAAGAGGTTTTGGTAATGTTAAGAAGTGAAGTTATAACAGGCATTCAAGCCTTAAGATATGCCTTAGAAAAAAATAAGGGAATGTCAGAAAAAGATTTAGAATATTATGACGAGGTCTTATGTGAAGCTCGTTTAGCAGTTTTGTTAAATGAGCAAAACGACCCGCATGCGAAGCTTTAAATAGAGGTTCCCTATTGGTATACTATGACAAGAAAACATTTTAAAGCAATAGCCAAAATCTTAAACGATAGCGATGCCTCAGCTGATATGATTTTATCATTCAGTTCGATGCTCGTGGAGCAAAACCCAAGATTCGACCACCATAAATTTATTACGGCGTCGGGTTATTACGATTAATCTCGTATTGGCACAGAGTTAGGCCCCTCTATAAAAGGGCCACCTTTTTTAGGACCACTAGAGTGGGCACCCCAAAGCTTATATAGGCAGACCCGTTGGTATATTATGGACAAATACGAATTGGAAGCATTGGAAAACTGGAACAGCTACAGCGCCAACGGTGGCGCTTTGGATTTTGAAACATTCTACAAGCAAGACTTGAACATTCAAGCACGCCTTGTGAGAGTGAGACAATGGGGAGTAAACAGATTACTCAGAGACCGAAGTCTTTAAATAGGGTAATGCTATTGGTAAATTATGAGCTTTGAAGACATGAAAAGAAATGAATTCCGATTCAGGAAAGCACAGTCGAGACCACGCACAACGACGAAGAATATGCACAGCCTTGAGATATACGAGCAGATGGAAGCCATTAAGCTCGGTCTCACTGATGACCCACGCAAGGCGGTGAGAAGATGAACATAGGAGATATACTCGACGAGATTTCCTCCCAACTCACTGAACAACTGGAAAAGGAACACAGAAGAATAAAGGAGCACGATGAAAAGCATTCTTGATATTTTAGCTGATATGGAAATAATTATAGAGGACGCAGACGGAGACCTTTGTATATTAAAACGTAAGGAAGAATAGGGCGAAAGCGCCCACCTAGCTGGGCCGCGGGGCATAGGCGCTTTATATACCCCCATATAGAATTGCTTTAGGCGTGGGTGAGAAACCACCCATAAGCTTATAAGTATACTACCTATTGGTATTGTATGAGTAAAGGCACTTGCGGTAGAATAACCGCCAAAGAATATGCAAAAGGCACGGGTAAGAATCCGTGTGGTAAAACGGTATCAGTTGATGAGCCGTATGAGATATACAAAAACGAAGAGTCCGGTTTCGAATGGAGAGTTTTAAAGAAGTATCAAACTCCAGCAAAAGAAGCTGAGAATTATTTCGCTCGTTGGTTTTGTGCTGTTAAAAGTCCAATGACTTATGACAGTTGGGAGATGGGCGACGTCTACGCCAGAGACGTAAAGACATACGGGGAAAGGGTTAAATAGCCTTCCCCTATTGGTAATACAGAGAGGTTTCAGGGGCCGAATCCCGACCTCTCTAATTATGGTTCTATGCATGAACTCTCTATAGAGACGGGCATGGCCTAATCATACGCAATTGATGTTATAGACATTTCAAGCGACTAATTTGAAACTGCGACATTCCCCTCCGGAAAATCTATGGTCCCTTTTTAAGGCTCATGTAGGAACGGTATACCACCTTATCTAAACCTGTGAATAACGAGACGTTTCCCTCCATTCCCTCATTTAGTAAACCTTCGAAAAAACTATTAATCACTTTGACAATTGGTTAGCGTTCGCATCTCGTGACTGGAAACGGTTTGATTTGCGACATGCCCAAAACCCCCTATATAAAGGGGGTGGCCCTCTTACATGGCCCCCAAACCTTAAATAGGGACTTGCTATTGTAGTATTATGTTATTATATCAGTTTGATACATTGAAAGAAGCAGAAAATACAGTAGGGGGTTTAAGTGCCCCCTCTAAAATGCCGTCATATGCTTGGAGTATTTCAGCACGTCGCTGTAATGTAGGGAGTAAATTAGCTAAAAAAGAGGGAACCGTTTGTTATAATTGTTATGCTCTTAAAGGGAGATATATGTTTAACAATACTCAAAACGCATTAGAGAGACGCTTTAACGCTTGGAGTGATAACCGTGAAAAATTTGTTGATGCCATGGTTTATATAATGCACAACAAACAACACATTAAAGATAAGGGTGTGTTCCGTTGGTTCGATAGTGGTGACCTTCAAGGTTTGCCTATGTTAGAAGATATAAATAATATAGCTTGGGCTAGTCCTCACGTTAAGTTTTGGTTACCTACAAAAGAGTATACATTAGTTAAAGACCAGTCTTTAGAGATAGCACCTAATTTAATAATTAGAGTTAGTAACCCTAACAAAAATAAAAGCTTTAAAGATAGCTTTGACTATGTGAGTGCAGTATTTGAAAAGGATTTTATAATACCTAAAGATTCTTATATGTGTCCATCTTCAAAACAGGGTAATGAGTGCGGTTCGTGTCGTGCCTGTTGGAGTAGTAAAATTGAAGAGGTTGTTTATTTAGCCCACTAGAGGCTGCTATATAAAGAGTCGCCCTCTTATGTGGTCGGGCCAAAAAAATAGACCGCTTTAAATACCCCCCTCAACTTAAAACCTTACGTCGTCGTGAGAACACACCACAAAGCTTAAGTCGAGCCCCACCCTTGTTAGTGTATGAGCTTAGTAGAAACTAAGAGCGGTTTGCCTTGGCAAAACGCCGGTAAGACTGTCGATTACTTCGTAGAAGTCGGCACGACTCCGTATGGAAAATACGGTTTATATAAGGAAATGGTTAACGTCGGCACCGATGTTAGAGGAAAACACCTTGAAATGGCAGAGTCCATAAGAATGTCTAACCCTGAGATTTTTGAGAATCTCCACCTTAGGCAAATAGTCAGTAGGGGATAAGCTTAAATAGCAACCCTCTATTGGTATACTATGAGTAAAGCCAACATGGATTATCTTTGGGCACCCAAAGATGAAAAGCTTGTCAGTGGATTGCTTGACACTATCGGAATTGTTCCGGTCGGTAAGTCACAGCGATACCCTACTGGGGTAAAGTATGACGTGCTTGTAGCTATTTGCGATGTAGTCGCTTCGGAAGATAAGACTGCTTCAATGATTGCTTCACGCACTGCGGAACTCCAATCCCACCGCAAAGCAACAGGCAAAGCGCCTTCTGTTGATTCCGTTGTTTCAGCACTCCAATCTGGAAAGATGAGTGAAGCTGATTTAAAGGAAGCAATGAAGAAAGCTGGCCTGATTTAAACTCGAAACATCGAGGTAAAAAAACAACAGATTAAATTCTGACGTAGGGGAGGCGATTCCTCCCCCATATTATGTTCACGGGGTAGCACCCCTTGATAGTGATGGCCGAATAATCCGACCCAATCGGATAAGGCACTGCACATATTGCCAAGAGCCAAAGTCTGGTGGCGGAGGTATGTGTAGGTATTCGCTTATTAAAAACTACTCTTGTAGTTGGGAAGCGGATTGGAGGTAAACACGAGACCTCCTCACACCTTACAGTTATGCCCCCTTAACCTATCGTTAACGAAACGAAAATATCGAGGTAGGATACGCAGTGGCGGGCCCGCTATATAAGGCGGGGGGCTAACACCTTTTTTTCGACCATCTAGTTGGGCGCCTCAGCTCAGCTCTATTATTCTCTCAGTCTGCTTAATTGCGCTTAGTTCATGACCTCTCAGCTTGAGTGAGAACCACTTAGCTCTACTTCGCTCAGCTCGGGTGAGAAAATCTTTATTGAGACATCGGGTGTCCTAACTGAGCAGTCTTCTCAGTTGGGCCCAAGCCCAATAGAGCCTATTCGGTAGGCTCAGATGAGAAAATGCTTTGTAAAGCTCATCCCAAACTAAAACCAGTTTAAGTTCAGTAGATTATATTCTCAGTTTAGCATGAATGTGTTCGTGCTGAAACTGTATAACATACTGAGTAACTACCTATATTATATAGCTCTATAAGCACTACTATGCTCAGCTCTATAAATCATGCTCTACTAAGAAGAGATACTAAGCTCTTTACTTACAGCAATAATATGCATAACTAAGCTATATCTTAATATAGATAATATAGGGAACCCTCAGTATAAATAGTTTGTGGTCTCAGTTGCACTCCCCGAAAGCACCAAAAGCTTTAAATAGCGCTTATACTCTGTAATGGTATGACTCAAATCGACGACTTAGCTACTATGCTAAAAGGATTGACAGCCAAACAGCTCCAGCTGATAACAGTGGCAACACCGAACCGAGATGGTTCAAAGATACGTGGCAGGAGGATAGCCCGAACTGAAGCTTACTTCCAACGTGTAAAGGATGAGGGACTATATCCTCATAACTTTGATACCTTTGCTCAGTTCAGAGAGGTGCTCCCATGATGCATACATCAACTGATAGCGGACTCCATCACGAATGGAGAATGAAGAGATGCGCCTGTGATAAGATTGCAGACAAAGACATGACCTATGTGTGTAAAGACTGTGGTTATTGGATTCCAATAGCTAAAGAGGTCTCAGCATGATTGACGCAGTCGCTAAGTTCAATGCTTATATGACTCAGCATACAGACAGAGTTCCTCTGTTAAGTGTAGAGTCAACTGACGATAAACGGTTTTCAGTGCTGAGAGATTTCTTAGCTCATATCTACGGAGATGTTGAAGACAATGCTTATAGCGTTGGTCAACACATCAGTAAGTTCGTAGATTCTCTCAGCACAATGGAACCCAAAGACCTACGTGCTATGACGGGCTTAGTCCGTAAGTATGAAGTGAAAGGAGAGGTAAGACCTATTAGTGGACTGAAGACTTATGGTTATGACCTCAGCCGACTTGATAGGAAGATGTATAAGAGAAAGAGGTCAAACTGATGACATATAAACACGAAAGGGACATACCATACAAGCAAAAGGTAAGTTCATACGAAATAAGATTCTATGATATGGATGGTGAACTGATGCTTATACCCGATAAAGCTTTGAAACGAGCCTACACTGAGACAGACCAAGCAATATACGAATGGGAGACTGAGAATGGCGAGTAGAAGGAGCAGAGAAGGAAGACCATCACCATCTGATTCCGCAACCCTATGGGAAGAAGGAAAGGAACTGAGAGGTGGAGATGGAGAGATGTGGCACGTCTCAGTTGATACACGAGGTATAAAGAGATGGAAGAGAGGATATAAACCTTACACACCAACTGAGGTAGAAGAAAGCCGTAAACTGAGAGAGGACACCGATACACTTATAAAGGACTCCACAGATGGAGATACAGACATGGAAGAAAAAACCGACCACAGAGGACTTGAAGACCTATTCGATATAGGAACTGAGAGTCCCATGCCAGAAGAGGAACCACCCGTCGAAGTGGAAAAAGACACAGTGATGTCTAAACTAAGAGGCTCAGTCAATGTGCCCGAAGAGTTTAAGTTCGCAGACAATATGACATTCTACACTATGCTGAGGAATATATTCAGGGGTAAGAACATTCTTATTACTGGTCCCTCAGGTTGTGGTAAGTCAAGTCTCGGTAAGATATTAGCTGATATTACAGCTAAAGACTTTTACTCTTTCAACTTTGGTGATACTATGAACCCCTCAGCTAAACTGTTGGGTGATACTAAGTATAACAAAGAAGATGGAACATGGTTCAAGCCGTCTCGGTTCGTTCAAGCGATTCAGGGTAACTCATTCATTATGTTGGATGAGGTAACTCGTGACCGAACAGGGGACTTAGCTAATATACTGATGCCTGTTTTAGATGGACAGAAGTATTTAGCATTGGATGAGTCTGAGGACTCTGACTCAGTTGACGTAAGCGCAGAAGCTTTCTTCTTCGCAACTGCGAACATTGGAAGAGAGTATCTCGGTGCGTCTCATGACTTAGACAGAGCATGGAAAGATAGATTCACTGGTGGTATTTATGAATTGGATTATTTACCAACTGAGAAGGAAAAGCAACTAATTATGCTTAGAAGTCCTCAGTTAGATGAACACAATGCTGATAAGATTACTGACTTTGCTAAAAGAGTTCGTGACTTGCATAAGTCTGATGAACTGACTACAGCGGTCTCAACTCGTATGTGTTTAGCCGTAGCTGAACTTGTAGTAGATGGGATGCCTTTAATCGATGCACTGAAGCATACTTGTTTACCTTTCTACCCTGTTCAGGGTGGTGATGATACTGAGAGAGTCAGGATTGTTCAGGTTATTCAGTCTATGGGGGACTGATTGAGTTTCGTAGCTGAAGCCTATAAAACGGAGATGAATATAATGAAACCAAAAATATTACGAAGAAAGCACTGCTACTGGCATCAGTTGGCTAAGACCCTACTCTCATTTGGATTCAAACCAACAGTGGTAGGACATATAGTTAAAGATGTATTCCCAGAGACTGAGGTGAATGGGAGACATATAGGTGCTTACAAACGTAGATTAATAAAGGATAACGAACTGATTGTTCCCGACACAGTATCTATGAGTAGAAACGAAGCTTCTAAGTTAGCTAAAGAATTAGTTACAACTGAGGATATGTTTATCTACAGGTGTGTAGTCGGCTCAGTTAGAAGTAGTCTAAAATGTTTTGAGTTTAAATTCAAAGCTGAGGATAATGATATAATGGAGGAAGTAAATAAATGGATTACGGCGATTCAGTAGACGATTGGGCCTCAGGCGACGATGATGAGGACTTTTGCTACGCCTGTGATGATTGGGCTGAGGATGATGGTCATGGTAACTGTAAAGTATGTGGTGTTGAATTTAAGACAGTAGACCCATTTATCAGTCCGTCGACCGCTAAAATATACAGTTCACCTGCACCCAGAGTCTCAGCCTATGGAGATGTTTGGGGTAGGGGTGGTAGTTCCACGTGGGGAACTGGCGCTTCATGGTGGGGTGGTTCCGGTTCTTACACTTCTCAGTGGGGTGGTGGATGGTCTTCTACCAACTCAGACAGAGAAGCGAGAATGCTTAAACATAAGAGACATTTAGATTCTCTTTGTAAAGTAGTAGACCCAACTGTGAAACACATACTTCAATTCTCAACTAACAAAAGCTATTCAAATATGGGTAGTGGACAAATATACGTTGATGGTTCTCTGTTGAAGGATAATGATGATAAGCTGGATGTAGTAGCAGGTCTCTCAATTCACGAGAAGCTTCACTTAGTTCACACACAACCATTGATTAAATGGGAAAGAAAAAAGCGAACTGATGAATATCTCTCTGGAGCTGAGAGTAAGCTCTTACATAATATAGGTAATATTATTGAAGATGAATACATTGAGGCTCAGTTAGCAAAGTCTCATGCTGGTTACGTTAACTATATACAAAAAGTAAAAGAACATTACTTTGATAAGCATGGTGAAAAGATTGAAAAGTGTAAAGACCCTTTTGGTGATGTGCTCAATACACTACTGGCCTTAGTTCGTTACCCTCAGGCTATTGATGGTGACCGTAAAAAGAAACACGCCAAACATATTCAGTTCTTTGTTCGAGCTTTGAAAGATGGACTCAAAAGTAGAGAGAATACCTTTACGTGTATTAATGCTCTTTATGATTATATGCGTCAGTTAGCAAAGAAACAGGCTGAGGAGTCTAAAGACGTAGACGAAGAGGGTATGATGAAACGTGCTTCAGAGAAGCTGGATGAAATACTTGAGTCTTATGAAGAAACTGGTCACCGTGATGAACTGAGTGATGAAGATGTTAAGACTATGTTAGAAAAATTACTCAGTGATGAAAAGAAAATGGCTGAACGTCACGACCGTTATGGTGAATCGAGGGTCATGGAAGAAGGAACTGAGGCGATGGCCTCAGAATTAGTGGACTATGAAAAGGCTATGGGAACTATTAGTGATGATTTACAAAAAGCTATTGCAGACTTAGAGGATAGTGACTACTCAGAGGAACATTGGAAAAAGGATAAAGCTCTCGGTCTAAGAGTAGGAACTAAGATAACATGGAGAAACCAAAAGTCTACTATGGACAGGGAAAAGGAAAACTATACTGATGGTATGCGTGAAATGAAGTCAGCTATATCTGGACTGAAAAGAAGGATAGACCTATACGGAGACACAAAGATACACACTATCCGTAACCAAAAAAGAGGAAGACTCGATAAAAAGATGTTGCATAAGATACCTCTCGGTAGGAGTGACCTTTTCAAAAATGTAGTAATAGATGAAGATAAGCCCTTAGATGTTTGTCTCTTAGTTGATGAGTCTGGAAGTATGGGTTACCATAAAATGAAACATGCACGTGACACAGCTATAGCACTGCGTGAAGCACTGAAAGATAATCAAGCTCTCAGTTTGTGGGTCTTTGGACACACTGCTGACGGCTATGAATGGGATGGTAAAGGAACTACTAATATGTCTGTTTACTGGTCACCTACCTATAAATCTCAGTTAGATGCTATGGGTTCAATGAGAGCACGTTCAGAGAATAGAGATGGAATGGCTATACTCGCTTCAGCTGATAGAGTGAAGCAGGAGTCACCATCCTCCTCAAATAATAAATTGATGATTGTTATCTCAGATGGAGAACCCTCCGCTGATGGTTACCGAGCTGATACAGCACAAAACCACACTAAGAAAGTAGTTAAACACTTAGAAGGACAGGGTTGGAATATAATTCAGATAGGTATCTCAGGTGCCCGTGAGTGGGCTATGGATAAAATGTTTACTAACTGGATTTATGTAGATGATTCATCTCAGTTACCTAACAAGGTAAGCAGAGTCATAAGGAAGGTGATTAAAGTATGAACATACGAGCACCACCCCACATGGAGGAAGCTCAGTGGTATATACTACTGGCTTTCTTCGTGATGGTGTGGATGTGGATATTCATATTCTTTGATTGAAGGGTGACAGGGAGTAAGTTGACAACCTTTTTTACTTAGTCGGTTTTGCTCATAACTTAGTTGGCTTATTCCCCACCAAACGCACAAAGGCTTTGATTTTGAAACTCAGTCTGTAAAGATACTCACGATACGAAGAGCATTAGCGAAAGTAGTATCGGTATTGACCTGTCTATATTTGTAGCAGAACTTAAATTTGCAGTTAAACTGAACATATAGACGTAGAGGGCAGAGAATCTTTATACACTCAGTCAGGATGCAATTTGCTTCGGAGTTAGAATATCTAACGTCTGTGGAGACTATGAACTTGCCTATTGAAAAACATAGGTGGATAGCATAGAACGCAACAGCAAGTTAGACCCTACGGGGTAACTCTACGCACTAAATTTCCCTCAACTGAGAACAGATGGAGCTTGAGACCAACAGAAGTTAAATGTAAAACGTAGTTAGCCTAATCATGATGGCGCTATGTGTTTTATAAGCGACTGGTCGGCTAAGTCATCGAGTGATAACAAAAGGCCACGCCTCGTGTAGTGCTGACGCACGAAGAGGTAGTAGGACTTAAACACTTAACTGAGAAGTCGTCATCCCTTTGTGCAAACCTTTATATAGATATTTGAAATATAATGAAATAGGTTGAAATATGTTAAGACAACTTTTAGTATGGATAGACACTAAATTTGGATTTAGTGCAAGGAAGTTAACACTTAGACCCAGAAAATATGGAGTGAAAAAAAATGAATAAAAAAGAACTAATAGCAGAAGTCAGTAGACTTAGTGAAATAGTGGTAGGTTCTCAGATTGCTGAGGAAGCCGAGAAAGAAGGCCGAATCGTAGCTGAGGATTATATCAAAGAGATAGCAGAACTGATATTTTATGAACAACCATTGAAATATCAGGACCGATGGTTAGAGGTGATGATGGAATTAGGTTATTATACACCCGAACCCGAAGCACCCGACGCACCAAGTGAGGGAAGTGAGTAATGACTACTACTCAAGTAGAAGCTACTCAGTTCTTTAAAATATTATTAGACTGGTGTAGTCCTCAGGTCGCACGGAGTATGTTGGATGATATGGATTTTTATATCGCTGACACTACGGACAATGAATCGATTCGTGATTCAATAAAGATGGTCCGAAGAACTTTATACGAAATGGCTGAGGAAAATCTTATGGTGGATGAGGAAACTGAAGCGTGGAAACAAGCGGAAGCTAAGGCTATCATCGCCGAACAAAGAAGATTAGGTAAAGACGAATGAGGTGTGTTCAGTGTGGTGGGGACTACATTGGGATGAAACAAGTCAATAAGTTTGATTGTCCTCACTGTGGTGAACTGAGAAATGCATCTGGATAGATATTGTAACCGTTGTGGTAAGCGCATTTCCTTAGCTGAGTCAGATTTATATGGAGGACATTGTAGCACATGCTCAGTAAAGATGATATAAAAGAGAAAGCCTTTGACTATTTTATGTGGGTAGCTGTAATATGGACTATAATAGTAGTATCTATATTAACCTACTAAGCTCTATACAGCAAACTTTATATAGCTCTAAGGGGAGATATAATATAGCAAGGTAAGTCTCTACTTACCCTATAATTGCTTAATGGTGCTATAATGGCGAGGAAAGATACAGGAAAGAACTTTGAAAACGAAATCAGACGAAGCCTTAAATCCAGCAGACACATCTGGTGGTTTCGCATACAGGACACTAATGACATTAATAGATTTGTTAAAGTTGCAGTTGCAGAAAAACAACCAGCCGACTTCTTCACTGTCTACAGAAGTAGACCAATTATGTTGGAGGCTAAAACTTCTCGCAACCTTAGTAGCTTTCCTTTACATTATGGTGCTACTCGTGCTATTGCTTCTCATCAGATAAAATATGGTGAACAGTTAGTGAGAGCAGGTGGGCTGAGCTTCATTTTAATACGAAGAGAGGAGTTTAGAAATAAGAAATGTTACGCTATAACCCCTGCACAGGCGAAGTTTTTATATAGTAAGGCGTATGATAAGAAATCAGTTAAGTGGAAATGGTTTGAGGAACATGCCCATCAAGTTGAGAGACTCAAGGCACCCCTCAGATGGAATCTCCACAAACTTTACGAAGAGGTAATATAATGGCATTAGCAACAAAAACAAAACCAACAGCCTACAGACAAAATCGAAAGTTGGATGAGATAAAGGAACTACTACAAAGAATAGTAGATATATTAGAACATGAGAAAGAGAGCAAGTAAAATCCCTTACGAAGGATATACACTACCCCCATCAGCTGAGAAGGGTGGTCAGTTTGTAGACTTCAATAGGATTATAGAAAGAAAACCCGTGAAAAAAGTTAGAATAAAGAAATGAAACGAGCTAAGGTAAGTGACTGTATATACTGTGGAAGAGTTAGTATAGTCTCAGTTCATTTCAGAACATATGTTTGTG
>Ga0080013_1003943_pt1 | contig 15007 bp, 27 predicted proteins | sample ETNvirenome_6_85_FD_69236 | JGI IMG/M metagenome (GOLD analysis project Ga0080013, IMG submission 69236) | Marine viral communities from the Pacific Ocean - ETNP_6_85 (SPADES assembly) (version 2) | ecosystem: Environmental > Aquatic > Marine > Oceanic | place: Pacific Ocean | collected 2013-06-19
TTTCAAAGGTGGGAAAGTTGCTTGCTTTCATTGACTGATGGGAATGTAAAACAACCCCCATTTCCTTTTCCACCCTCCTTCGTCTGTCCAGAACATTGCGGGTATACTTGAGATTTAAACGCTTGGCAACCTCTCTTACTGAGTCAGAACTTTCCCAAACATGGATAAATTCTCGTCCATCTTCCGGTCGCATTCGATTAACCATATCACACTCCAATTTACAATAGTGACATATCAGTATAGCAAATGGTTGTTTTTATTCATCTTTTACTTCGGATTGTAGCGTTTCCGATATTTAATATATTAATATATATTTATTTACCGTAATACCCTCTAAAAAAGACCTCTGGCCTGAGGTCTACACTTATTCAAAAATTTTAACTTAATCTCGCTCTTGTCAATTAGTTCAAGGCCGACAGGAATAGACTAATGATGTATAATATCTTCGTCTTTTTTATCTAACCCTTGCGTATCTGATTGCCTATCGGACGCAGGGGTTTTTTCCAGCCATCTCGCTAGGAGATAAATACACTACACATCCATCCTCTGTATCAACAACTGCAAATACAAAATAACTACCCTCGGGGTCTCCCTTTTGCCAGTACACCACCTCGACACCGTGTCAGGCGTAACGTCTATTCTCTCGGCTAGGTGCTTCTGCTTCCAGCCAATTCTCGATAATAAGTAGGGTAATCCGTCCATATGTAGATACTAGACCGGTGAAATAGTCGAGTCAAATGAGTTATAAATTATTTTATTTTTTTTTGGGGGGAAAATTGGGAGAGGAGTGATGTATTGATACTAATAGCAAAAATAGGGGGGTCGTCCAATGCATACCCCCCCCATTGCCAGGTAGTAAGTAGTGGGGCTATTTAACATAATACACATTATGCGCACTCAGGTTAATCCGCAAACTGTTGATTTTAAAGGAGTTACGTTTGTTTGCGTATGCTATTGGGTGCTTAGTTGATTAAAACTCATGACCAGGGAGTCATCGCGGATCTATGATACGCCAATATCTTAGCACTATGTGCCTTGATTAAAAAACAGTTGGAATGCGCAATTAGTATATTTAGCAGATACGGCATGATATCTTTAAACCAATGTTGACAAGGGAATAGTTAGCTACTATAGTCTGTTTAGCACTTCAGAAAACAACTACTGCACTAGTATTTAATTATGACTACATTAAGCCGTAAAGGCCCATTTAATAATGATAGAGTTAGATTCCTGCTCCAAGGTGATCATAGGGGTATTAAGCTTTATTGCCCCAAGTGCGCAATCAAGACAAAGCACATTAGATCAGGATTCAGTGCCAAATTAATTAAATGCGTTACCTGTGATCATATACACTAGTCTTGTAGTAGTACCAATACACTTATATAAGTAATTATACAGTAATTATCATGACAACATGCGAGGATAATAAAATGAAAATATCAATTGAACAGAGAACAACTACACTCCCGGACGGAGACTATTGGATAGGTGATCCATGTTATGTCCTGGGTCATATGAACGATGTGGACTGGAGAGACCTATTAAAGGAGACCGGTATGCTTGGTCTGGAAGATCTGGAAGGTCAGACTTATCCTAGAAACAAGCAGCATGGTGTCTTCAAGCTGGGAGGGCACCTTATTGCCGTATCAAGCACCGCTTATGGTGACGGGTGCTACCAGGATCAGGAATTTAATCGTTATCCTGTCGATGCCGGTATGTTATCAGCCATCCCTATGGACTTCATCAAGGAGTATGAGGGAGATTATGACCTGGATCTGGGTGCAACCCATGTCCTGGTAGGAGCCAAAGTGAAATACGTCAAAGGGACCATCTCATTTGGCGATGTTTCAATCAAGACCGGGCACTAAATTCCACAACAGCCTTTTATAGCCGGGCATGTCCCGGCTTTTTGGGTAGTACTACTTTTAATTGCGAGGATATAAATAATGATTAAACTTTCTAAAATGACTGGCAAACTCGAAGGGATTGGGGCAATAAATACCAATACCTTATCGAATGACTTTTGCCTTAAACAGCATGCACGATCAGATAATTCTATTTGTGCTAAGTGCTACAGTCACACTATGTTACGGACTTTTCGTAAAAAATGTGTACCTGCATTCCAGCATAACTCCAAAGTGCTATCTGAAAAGATAATACATCCGGATGCATTGCCAACAACTAATTTTGCCTTCTTTCGTTTTTCAGGTCATGGGGAATTGATCAATTCAAAGCATTTCCATAACTATGTGAACATCTGCTTGAAAAACAGAAAAACGAATTTTGCACTCTGGACTAAAAGAAGTGATATTGTGAAACGTGAATTGAAATCCAGGGATAAACCTAGAAACCTGATCCTTGTCTATTCGAACCCTGTTATTGATAAGCCGATCGGAATACCTAGAGGTTTTAATAAGGTGTTTAATAACGTATCGCATGACATTGGAACCAACTGTCATGGCAAGTGTATAGATTGCCTGAAATGCTACGATACAAGCAGATACAAGGCTAACAATGTGATAATTGAACAAGTTAAGTAAACCCCGATGAGGATATAACCTGGTCAACCCCTGGTCAACCCCTGGTCGATGGTATGGCGAACAGGGGCGGAAAAACTTGAACAGGGGCGGAAAAACTTGAACAGGGGCGGAAAAACTTGAACAGGGGCGGAAAAACTTGAACAGGGGCGGAATATTGCCCTATAATATAGTTACTAACTACAAGGGGATAAACAACTATGAAACTAATCAAAAAATTAAATTCTAAAAATAACCTCAAAGTTGCAAAGTTATATTTCGATGAGGATAATAACCAATCTGAAATTCGGTTTTTTCAAAATGGCAAAAGGTTAGACGGGATGACCGTTATAACTTCACCTCTGGCGGTCGCAGCGATAACTACCCTGAAACTTGAATCAGACCATTTTTTTACTTCCAAATAAGGGCATAGTTATGAAAATCTTAATCACTCATGAGAAGTCAGGCACTATCCGAAGGGCATTCCGTGCTTTGGGGCATAGTGCTATATCTTGTGACTTACGGGCGGCAGATGATGGTGACACTGAGCATCATGCGCAAATGGATGCCAGCGAAGCAATACGAAGTATATCGTGGGATTTGATAATCATGCATCCCGTATGTACAAAATTGTGTGTTTCTGGCAATGCCCACTACGCCGAAGGCAAACCCAAATATAAGGAAAGGCTTGAAGCAATAACAGTGGTGGAAAAACTCTGGAACATAGCTCAAGAATATTCGCCACGAGTCTGCTTGGAGAACCCTGTCGGAGTGCTTTCCACGAGATCTAACCTCGGAAAAGCATCACAGGGCATTCAGCCGTACCAGTTTGGTCATGATGCATCAAAGAAAACACTACTATGGCTGCATGGTTTACCTAAGTTGAGACCCGCTGAATTTATTGAACCAAGGATGGTTGAAGGCAAACCAAGGTGGGCAAACCAGTGCGACTCTGGTCAGAATAATGCCCGGGGTTCCGGAGAAGACCGGGCAGACATTAGAGCGGAAACGTATGGCGGTATCGCTGAAGCAATGGCAAAACAATGGGGAATATTATGATACTAAATGTTGAAAAGTTACTTGAAAGCAAGTCAGGACTAACCTTAACCGGTGAGGACATAGAGCGGCAGATCAAATCAAGTATTAGGTTGCCTCCAGGTCAAGGTCGTAAATTCATTGAAGACAATATGGCGTTAACAATCCCTTTCATTGTGCTATTGACAAAAAATGAGGATGAAGAGCCGTTTCTATATGTTGTGGAGTAGCTTGAAGGCGTGACAGGGGCGGAATTTTATTAATGATAATCCGGCTAAATTCCACAGTAGCCTTCGCACTCCTGACCAAAGAGATCCTTTTGACCCTCACCTTTGAAACGGACTTCTCTCAAAGGGATCCTTTGGTGATGCAGGAACATTTTCCCCCTCAGCACCGTGTCATGAGTCTCTATGGCATGCTGCATCCTCTCCTCAATCACACAAACCTCTTCAAATTCAACAGGGGCGGAATTTTTCAGCCGTAACCACTCTTTGTCTGAATGAAAGGGGCAAAAGGTACAACTTGACCTTGGGGGCTCCCCAAACCCACGTTCCACCATGTAATTTATACAGTCCTGCCTGGATATTCCAGCATCAACTAGCGGATAGTAGTGCTTTATCCATGGATCCGGAGATGGTTTCATGCGGTGGGCCTCGTCCGCTGAGATACCAAAGTATTGATGCACTAATACCTCTTTTCCCATGCGCTGCCCCTTCTTTTTACCCAGCAGTTCTTTAATCTTGTATCGGACAGGAAGGATTTTGGCATCCTTAGTACACTTCCGGTGCGTAAATCCGTGGCCATGGTCCTGGTTCAATACGAAAAATGGCAGGGTGTTCCTTATGTATTGGTTTCCTGACCTCTTTGATATCCTGGGGACTAGAGCATCCTCAACCAGATCATTATCGGCGGATACCGTATAAAACGGAAACAACAGGTGCGGAGCAAAATACTTGATCCACTTGTAAACCTCTTGAGGCTCGTATTTGGTGTCGGAGTATATCCCGGCATCGATAGGTTCACCGTTCACTGTCGGCAAGTACCCTGTTCCCATCATGTCCCCCAAAGCAGAAGACTGTGTCCCCATTCCCATTGAAATAACGTTTAGCATATAACCCCCTTATCAAGTGCATCAATCAAGCTTTCTTCCCACGCTCTCCGGAAAAAACGCTCTGCATAGTCAGTATTGTAATTCTTGGTATAAAACTCATGGCACGGAAAGCATCCATAGCACCCGAATATGTCGTGTGCCTTCAATCCCATCCCTTTGCCGTGCTTGGATTCATCCGAGTGTACCCACACAACAGTTTCGGAATTATTCTCACAAACTTGAGGAAACCTCAACGTACAGTGGTGTCCTTTGGCACTAGCCCTTAGTTTTTTATTTCGGTACATGAATGGCTAATCTCTACTTAGCAACAGATATAATGGCTTTATTGTTAGAGTTTTCGTATATTTTTAACAATATCTCTCTCATTAGATGGTAAAAGGTCGAACGGGACGACCATATTTAACAGTCATCGCCCCACCTCGTGTCTCTCCATTTCAGCATCCATCATTATCTTGATGAGTGTATCGATACCCGCTGTTGGAACCCAGCCCAATTTTTTTCCCGCCTTGGCAGCATCACCACAAAGTATATGGACATCGCTTTTCCTCTTGAAAACATCATTGGTTTTGATTCTGCCACACATATCAATATCTGCATTGTCAAAAGCCCTCCCCAGGAAATAATTAATGCTGCGAGTTTCGCCAGTCGCAATAACATAGTCATCTGGTGTATCTTGCCGCAGCATCAACCACATCGCTTTGACGTAGTCACCAGCATAACCCCAGTCACGGCATGCATCCAGGTTACCTAACTCAATATGGTCTATTTTTCCTGCCTTAATCTGAGCGACACCATCACATATCTTCCTTGAAACGAACTCGATGCCTCGATATGGACTCTCATGGTTAAATAATATCCCGGCAGATGCGTGTATTCCATGATGCTCACGGTAGTATTTCACCATGTGATGAGCATAAAGTTTCGCTATTCCGTATGGGCTGACCGGTATCATTGGTGAGTCTTCGTTGAGCATTCCACCGGTATTGCCAAACATTTCAGATGTCGATGCCTGGTAGAATCTTGTCTTTGGAGAGTGGTTTTTGATGGCTTCCAGAATATTCACAGACCCGAGACCGTTGATGTGCATCGTGGCTATTGGTGAATTGAAACTCTCAGCCACAAATGTCATGGCTCCCAAGTTGTATATCTCGTCATATCCACCAACTTTAACATGGAAATTTATTGAAGCAGGACAGGTGATATCACCAACAAATAAAGTAAAACTAGGATGGTCACATATCCCCATCTCCTCCAACCTCCAAGTATTCAAAGTACTGTGCCTGGGAGAGAGTCCATTTACATCATAACCTTTATCCAACAGCAATTTACTGAGATAAGCACCATCTTGGCCGGTGACACCTGTTATTAATGCTCTCATCTAGTTCACCGTTTTTTCCTGAAGTTCAAAACTCCGCAGTACTTCACAGACCGCCTTAGAAGCAATGGCCTCCATCTGTCCTTCATCCAGGTCTTCTTCGCTGGCATTACTGCCTGACCTAATAGCATCGACCAGCAGAAGGGCTGCTGCCCCCATGACATCACCGCATTTATTATCTTTCACATCAGTTGATAAAATATCAAAAATATCTGTTATTTCACGATGGTTGTTCTGGAACATATTCTTCTCCCGGGTCTGGTAGTCTGAGACCGAGTTCGGCTCCAAATTGATAGACCCATTTTAAATATTCAGACATCACTTTTTTGCCCAGTTTGTCGCTAGTGCGCTTTTTTGCTCTCCTGACACCAGCTTTTTCAAATTCTACGATCCCAAAGTGCTTGCACAATAACTCCTCATTCATTTCTTCCTTGGTATAGCCTAATTCTTCAGCCAGGATACCAACAAGCACCCAGTAGAAGGCATGCTGCTCCAACGTCATTGGTTCCTGATATTGCTTGAAGGTGACTTCCAGGGGATAGGCTACATCACCCTTCCTTGGGACTTCCAAGTGTTTCAAATAATACTTGAGAGCAGATTCCTGCTGCTCGGACCATACGATGAAGGTTTTCATTTCCTATTCCTCCTGTAATGTATGGTTGGATGTTTGTCTGCCCATTCAAACCAACACACACATTTATCAAAAACAAATTGCTGATCTATATTTTCGTGCAGACTTTTCCTGCCGGACGGCCTCCATATTTCCAAGCGCACTGGATCCACCTTCCCCCAGAGAAAAAATATAGTGAAAACTTCCAAGTAATGTGCTTGTGTTAAAGTTATCATCTGCCCATCAGGGACTTCTTTCCCTGCGTCCTTAGTCTCAAATGCCAGAAAGTTTCCTTTCCTCTCTACCACACCGTCAAAGTCCATTAAGTCAATCTTCCCAGGAAATGCAGAGGATAAATATGACCAGTCAAAGACCCCATCAAACCCCGCAGAGGGGGACTGCATGAAAGCATTAATATTTTTAATGGTATTAGGTATCACAAACGATACCAATGTCTGAAAAGACCTGTTTAAATCCCTTTTCATTCCCTCCTTTGTAAAAAAAACACTGCCCTCTAAGTGGTTGAGACCTAGTTTTGCCGTCAGGAGCAATGAATGATATTCTCCTTGAAGGAAATGAAATTAAGCATTGTTTAGCTAGACTTTGCCACCAATTCGTATCCGTTGAATTGTTTGACAGGAATATACCCTCTTCACAGGATAGGAATTTCTCAGCAAACTTCTCTATTTCAGGCATGCAATATGGAGGGTTACAAAATACAGTCCCATCCCATTCTTGCTCTAAACCATTGTCTTCGATGGTATAAAACCTCTCTGCTTTAACATACTCATTAGCCACGGCATTCGAGGCAGGGTCTAGTCCAATATGTCTAAGGACTTTACGAACCAACTCCATATATTCGTGAGGGGTATACCACTCGTATTCGCCTGAGAACGGCACAACTTCCTTTTTTCTCAAGACCTCCCGTATAAATAGAGGTTTATCAGACTCTTTAGCCTTATTTATTTTTTCTTCAAAGACCTCTTCAGGGACTGAAGCAAGCCTTTGCCATTGGCTGGACTGATCTTTAGAAATGTCCAATTCTTTCAAGGTAGTTCCAGACGACCTTGATTCTGACTTCCTGTCTCCTCCATGTTTTGGTCCGTCTATTTTTAATAATTCTCCTGCCTGTCTCTCAGCCCTGACCCGGATCTCGGCAGCGTAAAACTCCAATTGGGTATCTTTGGCCTGTCTTGCGTATAGCTGTAGGGCAGCAGCCTTATCTTTGATGGTTTTAACCTCGTCAATAGAATGGGCTTCAGCAAGTGCCTTCCTAGCAGCTTCGTATTTAATTAATTGCATGAATTGTCACCTGTAAACTTCCACCTTTCACTTCTCCACACCTTGAGATGACCAAAGTAGCTATCTGGTTATCATTCTTATAGACACCAGCATGCTCCAGGGCATCGAGGACAGCTTTTAAGAGATTATCTATATCCCTATGGCGTTTATCCGGGGGATATGCCCATATGGACACACTGAGCGTCCCCAGGAGCATTTTCTTGAATAGTTTTGCCTGCATGCAGTTCAAAATAACTTGGTCTCGATAAGCTATCCCTTTCTTGGAGATGTAAAATCGGCCTTTCCCATAACGCCAATAGGTGTTTACCGATGGTGGCCATGGTAGAGCGATTCGGTACTCAGGCATTTCCTATCTCCACGATACACTTCATTATTTCTGCCACCACTTGCGGGACAACAGCATTTCCTAGTCCTCGGAGTCTGTTGACTCGGTCTTTGACTCCTGTTCTGACTCTGGGGATGTCAGGTTCGTCCAACCAACGGGGTATCCCATTAGCCACTCGACCCACGTTGGGTTCAATTGGCCACCTTCTTTCGCTACAGCAGCCGTCAAGTCCTGTTGATTCTGGCTTGCCATATATTTTCCTACCGTGTTCTCGCTGTCGTGCGGTCTTGGTGTTGTTGGTGTCGACCACATCTTCGGATCCCTCGGGGTTGGAAGTAATTGGTTTTGATGAAGCACCTGATCGTTCAGGTTTCTGGATCTGTTTGGATCCTCCCATCTGTCTGCCCCTCCCGTCCTGTAATCCCTGCTTTGCGGAGTTGCCCACAGTTTCTGATCCCTCATGTCTGTTATCGGATAACCGTACTTCACTTGTTCCGCTAGACTTCCTGGCGGCACTGTTTTCCTTCCGCTCTTGTTCCTCATTTTCTCCCTCTTCTTCAAACCCTCCTCCGATCTCTCGGTTATGTTCGTTGCGCTTGGAGTCAACCACATCTTGTTTTCCAATAATCCAAACTCTATCTCTTCTGTGGAAGGCATCTTTACTGCAAGCTGGCAGTACAAAAACTTCGCGTCCGTAGCCTTCACTTGCCAAGTCAGAAAGCACCTGGTCGAGTCCCATTGAGATATGCCCAGCAACATTCTCCGCAACAATCCAGGTTGGTCTGACAATTTTAATAATTCTAAGCATTTCTGGCCAGAGGTAACGGTCATCCTTCGCGCCTCTTCGCTTCCCGGCCGTACTAAATGGGCTGCAGGGAAATCCGCCAGTAATGATATCTGCGTGGATTGGGGTGATTCTTGTATTGGTTGGTTCACATAATCCGCTAAATTCAGACTGTGGCTGTTTTTGCCACCCTTGGTTTTTCTGCGCCCTGATTCCGTCAGTTCCATTTCTTTGTGAAGCGAATCCTGCCCCGTTGGTGTTGGATAAAGTTTCTTCATCTAGCTTTTTAATATCATCATAAATAGGCACATCAGGCCAATGTTTTTTAAGTACCTTCCTGCAAAATGGGTCAATCTCACAGAAAGCTATTGTCTCAATGCCTGCAGCTTCCATCCCGAGACTGAACCCGCCAATACCGCTGAACAGGTCAATTGCTGTCAATTGGTCAGTCATTTTCTTTTGGCGGATGGTCAATATCCCACTGTTTAGCCGTTTCCTCTGGCATGGTGTGTAAATGTGGATTGTTTTTCCGGAACGGCTTTAGGTCTTCTTCTATTTTATCCCTGATTTTCTGTCGCTCAGCATTGTAGTCAACCTTCCTCTGCTTACCTTTGCCTAATAACTTAGCTATTTTATCCCGCAAATACGGTGGACATTGGGCATGCTCAGTGTGATCTTCTTTCACAAATTCCTTCTGCGATGCTGTTCTCGACTCACCTTTTTTCTTAGCAACCCAGTCACATGCTACGTTGAGACACTTCGCAGGGTTGTTGAGAGGTTTTTCACATTTCGGACATTTCATCATCCCATCTCTCTTGATTTAGGTAAGTAGTTGGATCAGGTATAAATCCACCTTTCCAGCGTATGTCACTTACTAATCTGATTTGGATATCGGTAGTTATTTCATCGACTTTGCTATCAAGGCGTTTGCGTTTCCAAATATCCTTTGATGTTTTCTTTTTTACTTTTTTGGGATAGAGAACCCAAAACAGGTCAAACTTGTTTTGACCATTAGTAGGGTTAAGGGTTAAGGGTATCAGGTTAAGGGTATCAGGCGGATTAACACCGTCTTTGTTCGGTGTTAGGTTGTCATGCTTGGCTTGAGCATGCGTATCTCCTTGATAACATGGTATTTCTGACTCTATTTCTTTATGGTGCGGCCTTTGGTGCTTGCGCCAATTCACAACTTGTATATACGACTGACCTAGGTCACCGTTTGGGTCTTGACCCAGGTCATTATACCTGTAGATGAACCCAGCGGCATCTAATTCACCCAAACTATCTTCAATATTTATCTGATCATATGGTAAGCATAAGGCTTTAATTCTTTTCGGACGGTTTTCCAACCTACCTTCTTTGTCTGCAATGGTCCATAAACCAATAAATAATAACCTTGTTAATGGTTTCAATTCAGCCATATCTTCATTCATGAAAAATCCCGGCTTAATATTTCTACAACGTGCCATAACGGTAGCATGTAAGGAGGTCTTGGTAGGTAGGAGGAGCCTCACCCTGGAGCGACAGTAAACCGCCGCATATCTGCGAGGATAAGGGTGAAGGGTGAGACCCCATAAACTTTAGCCGAAGATATCAGGCAGAATGTCTGCCCTTTTTACGATACCGCCGGTCGCTTTTTCAATTGCTACAGCTATTTTAGGACTTGCATTGCCATAGCCATTTGCCAGTTGATATAACCAAAGATAGCTGACTCCAGCCTTCTCGGCAACTTCTCTTCGGAGTGGCATTTCTGCTCTGTCCCAGTACTGTTGGAGCGCATTTTTCTTACTCATAATTTAGACCTTGCGTTTATCTGTAATAGGACTATAGTTGAATACACAATTTTACACAACATATTATTTTAAAACTATAAACGGAGATATTAAATGAACAATGCTGATAAAGAATCTAAAACCAGACCAGAACGGATTCCTGCGGATCCAGAAATGGTTGAAAAACCTTCCGACTGTTTTTGGAGGCGGACAGACTTTGATGAGGCGTTGGGTAAGAGACGGAGTGCTAGTAAAACCAATAAGACTAAGTGAGAACTCAATTGGAGGGTAATTATGAAAGTCGCAGTCAACACGAAGCACAACATCACTATATTCTCCCCAGACGATAACTCGATTAAAGAGCATGCTGCCACAGCAACAGGCGAGGATGAAGATGTTATGGAGGTCACGACCTATCAGAAGGACAGGTTGCTTGGAGTCGAGACACGGACATCTAAGGGCTTTCCTATAATTATGTTCCACCTCGTGGAGATACCAGGCAGAGGTGGATTATTCGACATCATTGCTGCTCTAAGAGAGAGAGGTATCAACTGGACACCGAGGATGAAAGCATAATGATAGATAAAGACAAATTAGAGATTGCTGCTGAAATAGGCAAAGTTAAGAAGATGGCTGCAGACCACTTGAGGGAAGTTACGGCAGGTATATTTATGAGAGATGGTGTGCCGCTGGACAAAGTGGATGAAGTAATGAAGGCAGCAAACGATAGCATGCCAGCCCACTGCACTGAATGCGGTGATGGTTTCTTCGCGGACGGGGATAGCAGTAAGTGTTTTTTCTGCTGGGAACTGGAGAAGATCAATGAGTAAAGAAATGTGGAATGACGCATATTATGGCAAAATTATTAAATTAGAGGATAGTGGCTTATCACCCGATGAGGCAGAAAAGATAGCGACTAAGTGGGCAAATGAAGTCTTTGGACGAGTGCAGGATGCAGGAGATAATTTGAGTAAAGCGGAGAGAGAGGATGGCACAGTCACTAAATGAATTAATATTAGAAAAGAAAGACCAGTTCCAGAAACTGGATGCTGCTAATGGCAACCTGTTGGACTTTAACCAACAATGTTTATTTGCTCGCCAGCAGATAATGAAGAACGACTTCACTACCAAGGTAGCGAGTCAGAACCCTATCAGTCTACAAAATGCGATCCTCAATATTGCATCGATTGGCTTGTCGTTGAACCCTGCCTCTCAGTGGGCTTTCTTAGTGCCAAGGGCTGGCACTATCTGCCTGGACATCTCCTATCGTGGACTGGTTAAGCTTGCGACCGATAGCGGTGCTATCCTCTGGGCAAAGTCTGAACTGGTTTATGAAGAGGATACCTTTGAATGGCTGGGATCAAACACAGCACCTGTCCACAAGGCACAGATATTTGATGATAGAGGCGAATTGAAAGGCGGATATTGTCTGGCCAAGTTACACGATGGATCTGTAATGGTTGAGACAATGACAGCCGATGAACTAAAGAAGATCCAATCTGTTTCCAAGGCATCCTCTGGACCTTGGAAAGACTGGACTGATGAAATGCGGAAGAAGAGCATTACCAAGAGAGCATACAAGTCATGGCCACAGACTGAGAACAGGGAGCGTCTTGATAGAGCTATCGAGGTACTGCATGAGTCCGAAGGCACAGCGTACACCATGGAGCAACATGAAGAGTTCCATAAGTTGGTCAACAGGGGAGAGGCTTTCGCTTACTGGGCATTCGCCATGAGTATTGAACCGGAAGTATTGAAGGCACTACAGAGTACCTTTGAGAAGGGGAAGATAACGGAAGGGAAAAAGAAATGTGAGGCAATGTCCGGTGAGGCCAGGACTACCTTGGAAGAGTACTCCGTCCCATTGATGGAAGCTATCGATGCTAGTGATAGTCAAGCAGTCACAGAGATAATGGACGAATTACCAGAGCGTGTTAAAGGTCTTATGCTTGAGCGGTTAGGTTCAGAGCAGCTAGAGAAATACACCATTATGATGAAGGTACTCTGTAATGATGCTGCACCTTGCCCACCATGCCTTAAGTTAAGGAACCTGCCCAAAGACCCAGATACCAAATAGGCTTAACACGACACTGCCCATTTTCCAGAGGGTAGTAGTCGCTCTCTCTGCACGGGCTGTCTTCTGCCAATAGTCTACTTCTGCCTTTCGTTGCAGACTGGTCATCTCCTTGTGAATGAAGGCTTGTACCAGTTCGTTGTGGGCATCAACATATATCAAGTCTTTATCCTGGAGAGCAGTTATCAGTGTCAGCATGGCATCAACATCATGTCGCAGGACATTCGCGCCTTCCACTGTCCAGCATAACTTATCACCACAGGCTTCAGCTAGGGTAAGACCTGTCGCTTCATAGATAATACGTTTCGGAGGCTCTCTTTTCAGGTGGGCATACTGTGCTGACGCATCATTAAAGTTTGGTTCCGGTACTGCAGTTGCACAACTACTTAGAACTGCGAGGGCGTTTAAGACTATCAAGCATCTCAGAAGTACTTTCATTGGTTGGCTCCACTGGTTTGTTGGCGATATCTTCAACTTTCTTTTCGGACTGTTTACCTTCAGTCATTAATCCCTCGACATTTGATATGTGATGGTTGGCTATTTCCTCATGCTCATCTTTGGGTTCTGGTTTCTTGCCACGCCCCAGGAAGAGAGCGACAAGACCGAGTAGTGCCCGGTCACCCCAGATGAACCATGCTGCTCCGACCGCAACAGCAACGATTATGATCCATTTGATGTTCATTTTCTCACCGTCTTATCATCGGTCTCATGCGTCCCGGTTACATCGAAGTCTACATCTGGTCTTGGTTTTCCCCTGCCGACAAACATTGTTGCCGCTTTTACAAATATAGTTTGCTCTTCGTCTGGACGGTATAGCCCATTGGCGATAGTGTCTGCAAGGTCAGGGTTGCTTTTCTCGATGCGGCTTAATCCCCACTCCATGAAGACAAATATATTTGCAGTAATGATGGCAGTGATAACCGCTATCTGTTCCTGGTTATCGTAGCGTTGCATTAAGCAGTAGAATATTGACCCGTAACTGGTGCAGTAGAAGAATGGCATCAAATATCTACGCTTTATTTTCTTATACTTACCACTCTTGGAAGTACGCTCTGTACACATCCACATTGGGAACCATCTACGTTGCTTGAGCCACTGAGTGACCCGAGAGCATCCAAGCACCGCAAAGAATGCTGCTGCCTCCCACACATACGGGGTGACGGCTGCTACGTCTTTAGCTAATTGCTGTGCATCGCTCATAATATTACTCCTTTACACGTTTCTAATCTCCAACTGGAACTCATTCATGTCTTTAGTATTCTCCATGAATTTAGTGAATGCTGTCTTGCTGCTCCAGACTGCCGGGGTAGACTCACTTCGACCCATGCCGACAATGACGCATCCAAGAATGTCGGACGGATAATTTCCGATATGAATTTTAACTAATGTGCGCCCCTCGATGTCACAAATTTCCCAGCAAGGATAACCACCAACATGAAATGTGGAGCGTCTGCATTCATAGACACCTTCTGGTATACAAGATATATTTGGAGTGTTATCCAACCATGGTAGTTCCAGGGTCTTAACTTCAAAGTCACCATTAATAGCGTACAGTACACCCAAGGTACACTTGTCATTGTTGAAGTCTCTGTCTAATGCGAAGTCAACTGTCATCACGATGCTCTCTTAGGTACAGTCGCTTATCAAATTCATCTTGGGACATCTCCAGAAAATCAAGCGACTTATCAGTGATACGGTTCCATGACTCCTGCCTCTTCCACGCTTCTTTAGCTTGTTGACCAGTATACATGTCACTGGTTCCAGACCTTACAGCATCCTCCAGGTTACCTACCTTGGTAGCAAGAACTGCTACTTCAATCTTGAGGTGCTGGGATGAGTTAAACAACCCTATAACAGCAGCAGCAATGATTATTTGTAACAAACCTGCGACATAATCCTTCACTTTTATTTACCTTATTATTTGCAAAACAATGCCGCTATGACCCAACCAACTTAATATCTGCTTAGTCATCTTCCATGACCGGGACTTTGTGGGTGCGTTGTTTGTAGACTGCTTTTTTTGCTTCTATTGGTTCCTTGATAATTTTTCCGTCTTTATCTTTTAACCCAGATTCAGCTTCGACTTCTGGCGATACTAATTCCATG
>Ga0080013_1003944_pt1 | contig 15001 bp, 10 predicted proteins | sample ETNvirenome_6_85_FD_69236 | JGI IMG/M metagenome (GOLD analysis project Ga0080013, IMG submission 69236) | Marine viral communities from the Pacific Ocean - ETNP_6_85 (SPADES assembly) (version 2) | ecosystem: Environmental > Aquatic > Marine > Oceanic | place: Pacific Ocean | collected 2013-06-19
GATTTCATCCAGGTTTCATCTAGGAGAGGTGCTGTAGATATATTATTCCAACATTACGGAATCATATCTTGAATATACAGAAGGAAGTCAAATGAGTAAAATTTGAAAAAAAGCGAGTAATTGACAAGAATCTAAATCTGAAACTAAAAACATCTATCGGGATTCGAACATTAATTATACATAATTAATGTTTTTTGTGGATCTATTCATCCTCTTCCTCTTCGAGCTCCTCCTCGGACTCGTACTCTGACTCGTTATCGACTTCCTCCTTGTCCAGTTGGCTTGTAGGTCCTCTGGTTTGAAGCTCACAGAGTATTTCAGCAACATCTTCCGCTTTGGCGTTTGTCTCGGCAATGGCGTGAGAAAGGGACCGCTGTAACTTCTTAGCTTCAGCTGGTTTCAGCATCTTAGTGACCGTATCGCCTTCCTCAGTAGTGGGGTCTGGCTTCTCCCTCCTAAAAGCAAACATGTACTTCTTAGCTATCTCTACGTCTTGGTCGGTAAGAGGAATGATTTCGTCGATGCCTGTAGGGTTATCACCGGCTCGCAACCATGTTCCGATAGCTACCTTATCTGTACCGAAGACCAGACCGGTGGGACGATGATAGAGTCTTTCACCAGGACCCTTGCGAAGGACATTATCTTGACGCTTTTTCTTTGACACATTCTTTTTTTTGACTGAGACAATAGAACGTCGAAGAGGTGGAAGCACTTTCTTTGTCTTTGGAGTCTGACCATCATATTTCTTGTGACGGCTACAGTAGTAGGTATTGCTTCCCTTCGATCTCTTGCCACAACGTTGACCCTCATTCACTCCCTTTGTGAAGATGTATGGACATCCTACACATACTTCTTGGGACTCTTTCTTTTTCATTGGAGCTCCTGGAGGTGTGGTGGGCGTGCGAGAGGAAGGTGGGGTAGACGGTGGTGACTTGTGCGAAGGAGCGAGTGGAGGCGTGGCTTCCTCCACTTGCTCCTGGACCACTTGCTCCCATAAGGGCTTTAGTTCATCTGAGCTCAGCCCAAATTCATCATCGATCAGTGTGTTGTATCTCTTGACATAAACCTGAATGATCTTCAAAATATGCTTTGCTAGTAGGTTGTTGGCCATGATTTCTGGAATCATCTTAGAAGAGTCAAAAGTTTTTCATTTTCATTTTGTTTCAAGTTCCTGATCCGGCCCATACTCGTGAAGCCAACGAATGTTACCTTCTTGTGTCGACAGCTGTTGAGGAGAAACCTTAGTCCAGTTAGTATCTTCTGCAATGATCCCAACTTTAGCTAATATATATGCTACCAATGCTGAACAAAAGAAGGTATTGGTTCGAGGTTCGAATAAGTCAACTTGGACCAATGCTTCGAACCAATCCTGTGGTAATATATCGTAGGTCTTTCCATATACTTGCGTGTGGATTTGTCGCAACTTCTCGTTGGTCCATAATTGCGGAGTGGTGCACTTGCGTACATACATGGTGACTAAACCAGGGTAGTCGTTAATGTACCAAGATAGAGGGGTAGTCTGAACTCCAAACTTTACTAGACCATCTTGGGGATCTGGCTGACCATGGTACGTAGACTCCCATACATACAAGCCTGGTCTCTCGGGCACCCACGGAGGGTTCTTAAGGACTACAGCTGAATGGCTGTATATGGACTTTGTGCATGATTTAATCAGGCCATCTAATATACCCAGACAGCAAGTATCTGGATTTTCATCAAATAGGAGTATATCTCCCGTCTCTAGATTACTGACGTCCATTTCTTATTAGTATATTGTTTTTTTAACCTTTTTTTGACTTAGCTTTGTACTTTTTCTTATTACCAGAACCACACTGGTTCTCGTTAACGAGGAGATTATTATCATTGAACCAGGAGCAGATAAAAGCACATAGAGGCTTCTTGGCCAGTCTCCCATAGAATACCATACGTTGCATCTGGGCGAGGCTCATCTTTTTTATCCCTGCATTTAGATTTCTCCATGGATCTTTCACTTTTTTGTCCCCAAGTGTAACGATATATTGGAATAGAGATTCCTTATCATTGAACCACTTTTTTGCCACTGCTGGATTCACTTTACCCTTTTTCCCCTTGGTTTTCACGTCATTAGCGCATTTTAACAAGAAGGTACGAAGAGCCTTCTCATTATTGGGTATCTTGATCACGCTACTACCAGATCCGATTTCAATCTTACCATCAACCAATTTCTTTTTAATTTTATGTTGCTGCTGTGGCTTGAACTTTCCGTTGTCTGCTGCTCCTTTCATGTCTTTAGGAGGACCACACCCGTGGTTCAAGATAAACTCTACTGTCTTATCTGTAGGAGGGACTGGCATCTCTGTGTAGAACGTCGAGATTAATGTCAGATCCCACACCTTGTAACTATCGCATTGCGCGCCAGCAGTCTGTAGGTGTCCTTGAAGCTTTGGATCGCACGAGTTGAAGAGAGCGGTTTTACCCTCTATCTCGACTTCTATTGTTTTACTACAATCGCGAATGCAAAACCTCCCTGCCTTCCTGTTGATTTGTCCGTAGAAAGGTTCCTTCTCCAACACATGCCTTCTCGCTGTCTTGCCTTTTGTGTAGACTCCCTCCTCCTTCACGCTGCAATCATGCCATTTCAGTGCATCTGGGTTGGTCACAATCCCAGTTGTGTCTAGACAGCGCAGAGTCCCTCCATGTGTGTATACGAGGGAAGACACAATTAATTTCGTTCCCGCAATCTTATGTATGTCTGAGTCAAAATACTTGAGGATCAGTCTGGCCAGCCTAATCTGAGGTTTATGGAAATGTACACCTCTCTCCTGGAGTATCTCGACTTTAACAGAATTCTCCAGAAACATCTCTCTATACTCAATAGGAAGTCTTCGTATGTGTGGTACGATATCTCCTTTAGTCGCACATAGATCCTTGATGGCTTTGGGTAACGCTACGTCCGTGAAATACTTCTCTTTGATGCTAGCAAAACTCTGTTTCGTTCTAACATTAGGGTACTTGGTGTAGTAAGCCATAGACGACGAGCCAATAGTCGAAAGACCGTCGACCAGGAAGTACATATCGTTATCCTCCTGTAAATAAGAAATGAAGCCATATTTATTATGGACCGGTACACTATTGCTGATAATCATATCTAGAGCGGTTAGCAGCTCGAACTCGTTGTCGGTTGGAACGTTGTCCTTTATGTCTTGCAGTGAGAGAATGAAGTTAGTCCTGAATAACATCACAATACCCGATGTCAATCCCCTCACTTTCTCATCAGAGTAGTATAATTGGTATGTCGAGTAGTCCAGATCTTTAGCGGACACGCTCCCATCTTTCTGGTAGCTTTTCTCAGGTATGCCAATACATTTATAGTCGCAGTTACTGTAGTTACAATCACGAGTACCGGCGCGACCGATGACTAGATTTCTCTTGTATGTGAGTGCACAGTCAAATGCTGCTGATCTCATGACCACTTCAATTTTCTTAAAGCTGATGTCTTTCTTCTGTGCCACACGATACATCTGCATGTCAATTCCTCTAATTTCAGCGCGAGATGGTGGTGGAGGAGTAGATGGTGGTGGAGGAGTAGATGGTGGTGGAGGAGTAGATGGTGGTGGAGGAGTAGATGGTGGTGGAGGAGTAGATGGTGGTGGAGGTTCCGAAGGGATTGCTGCCTGTAGATAGATATCTTGTACGACGTCCTTCTTTATGGATGTAAGGACCTGATGAGATCCTGCGCGGTAACCTCGCGCCAATGCTTGATCAGTGCGAGCGTAGTTAAACCAAGGCGTTTGTACGATCTCGACCTGAACATTCTTGAGGGTAATGCCCTCCGCCACAGCCTGAGATCCGATTATCACGTTTATCCTACTACCCTTCACATTATCGGACCGATTGAAGTTTTGAATGATCTCCGACTTATTAGCAGTGTCTCCCGTGAGTACCGCGAAAGTACTACCCTTCCTCACTCTATTCCCTGTAGTCTGAGTAAATCCAAGAACTTTCAGAATCATGGTGAATAGGATTACCCCTCCTTCACGGACAGATTCATTGTACACGAAGACTAATCTATTCTTCGCTATTGCTTGGGCTATGATCTTACAACTGGCCGCATATTTACAACTATATTTCTCTAATGCTTCGATACCACCTTTCCTGAGCTCACCCTCCAATTTTTTACCTTCAAGAGTCCAGTATCGTTGGGCTCTTCTTTTCTTACCCAGAAGCTTCCCGACCTTGGCCCCTGGCTTCTTCATTTCGATGTATGCTCTAAAACCCTTCGTACCCCAGCTACCGTTAGGGAACACAAAGAGAGAAGCCTGCCTAGAGTTTCGGTAGTATCCGGAACCTTTCTTTTGTCCGGCTCCTTCTTCTTTGTCCTTTTGCCACGCTCTGATATACGCCTTAGTCTGGAAGGTGCTCATCTTGCTCTCAGATATCCTGAAATACTCCTTCTGCTTAATACCCCGTATTTCTATTGGGGTACCGCGAAACACTCTCTTAACGTCTGAAGTGATGCCTCGCAAGTAGGACACCCGACCTTTGAATACTTCCTTGAGCTCGTTGGCACCGCTTTTGGTTACTAAGTATAGATCTTTACCTACGCGTTTACAGTACCTATCAGTAAACTCTTTTCCTGTAGGCAGCTGTCTGTCATCTCCAGGAAGGATAAGGTTCATAACAGAAGCTATGTCCGAGACTTTATTACGCATTGGAGTACCTGACAATAGAAGAACCTTACAACCTTGCACCACATGTAGGAACTTCCATATCGCCTTATAACTCGCACCCAGTTCAGCCAGATTATGAACCTCATCGATTACGATGATGTGGTTATTAAACTTTCTACGTACGTCTTCTATCTTCATCTTACTCACTCTCTTTCCAAATGTGGCATACGTATAGGCCTTTCCTAATTTATAATACTCGGACACGGCCTTTCTTGAGCGTATCTTCTCCGTACGAGCGGTGTCGCCGAGGTCCTCAGGTATGTAGCGTCCATCTGTACATACAGTAAGTAGCTCATTGAGGAAGTTATTAGATAACGTCTCACTAGCAATGTACACGGCCCCACGAAACTTTCCTTCAGACTTGATCTGTTCTATTGCTCCCACAGCTGAACACGTTTTTCCTGTTCCCATCTCGTGGAATAACAATACTCCATTATACGGAGTGTGAGAAGAGAGATACCTGGCTATAATCTTCTGGTGATTCATAAGATCGCCCTTTTTTTCAGGTACCCTTTCCACTTTACTCAAACGCAGATCATAGAACTCTTTCTTTCTGTAGATAGTATCGTAGAATTTCCCACTATATGGGTTGAGTAGATTATCTTCGTATGGTACAATATTGGGATATTGTGGAAGAAATCTAGTTATACCATCAGTAAACTCTGCCATTTATTTTCTCTACAACATTTTTTTAACCCCTGTTAATTGGTAGTATGACTTTAATTACTCAATAGCAATTAGAGTCTATAGTTAGTCTGAACCGTTCTCTTCATCCGAGTCAGATTCATGGTCCGATGAGTCATAGTAATGGTCAGATGCGCTGTCCTCCTCATCTTTACTATCGATCGTACCTCTGGTAGTGCCTCTGGTACCACGACGCCTAGGGGAGTCAGAACGGTAAGAGCGAGGAAGGTATTCAACTAAGTCAGGGTAAAGATCAGAGATCTTTTCAGGTTTGGTCAGGAAAGTTCGGATGCGGTTAATTAACTCGTCGTCGGCTGAAAACTCTCGCTGAATCCTGTTACCTGGTAGTAGACGTCCAACAATTTCGTAGTGGTTCCCACCTACCCAAAGGACTACCATACTCTTCCTATCTTTAAGGTTAGCAGTAGTGGGACACGTATTATAAGGAAGTCTGCTGGTTCCATCCAGAAAGTAGACATCTCGATTGAAACGGTCTGAGATGAACTCGATGGTGTAGCTATCTACATCCTCACTCACTCTCTCTAAACCTTTGATATAAGAGCGATAGGCCGCGCTCTTGGACTCCTCAAGAACCAGAGACATTAGGCCATACATCTTTTTCTCAATGTAAGCCGCTTTCTTGTCTCCTAGTTGCTTCATCTCTTTGAGACCTCTTAAGTGTTCCAGAACTTCCTCACATACAACTATATTAGTCTGGTCGATCTTCTCATCCTGAGTGCGGTCGTAGCCACGCGGTAGACATGTCGATGTAAGCGTCTTAAACGAAACCAGCTCTGTGAGTACTTTGTAGACATCATTCAATTCTCCATTCTTTGTTAACTTTTTTACCACTCTACGGGTGCTGCGCCCTCGTACTCTACCTCCATCCTGAACAAATTGGTAGAAATTATCTAGGATCTCACGAACGTTCTCTTGGTATGGAACTTTCGATATCACTCCTCCACCCATCTCTTCCCAGCTTTCTGAGTCTACTTTACCGGCCATACTAGCTCTTAGTCTTAATACGAACTTCATACGGCCCTTCCTGTCCATTGTAGCGTAGTCCTTTGAGTAAGCATGAAGGAGAGCATGGAACAGGCATGAACCTTCTCCGATAGTACCCGTACGGACTAGTACGTCTTCGCCTTCGACTGGCGAGTAGAAGACAACCGATTTATTGACGGGGAGCATTTTCAAGGTGTTTCTCTGGTTTGCCATCATTGGTGCTTTAGGGGACGGTTCTGTGTTTTTAAATAGGTCTTTAGTGCGATGTAACAAGTCCCACTCAAGTTTGTTAGAATAGGGTAACGAACCCCGACGAGAGTTGGAATATGGCACTAGATTATCGTTCTCCCAGCGAAACTCCATGATAGAGGATGGCGGAAACTGATTAATGAAATCCCTGTCTTCTCTGGACAGTGAGATAGGCGCATGGTAAGGAAAGTCCTTGCTCCCTGTGAAGACACCACTACCATCGCTAAGTTCAAAGAAAGAGAGACCACTACTAAACTTTCGAGTCACCTGGAAAAAAAGACTGAGTCTGTTCACACGCCTGTAGACCTCCAACCGCAAACCCAATGGTGTCACTTTTCTAGACTTGGGCGAAATATACATGATTCCTCCATACCTATTGATAATGGATTCTTGAGTTCGCTTGCTCGTACTGAAAATCTTGGTTACTCTACAATAAGCCAGCCCTAGAGTCTCTCTCTTAGCTAAAGCCAAACGATGAGATATGTTGTAGCTTCTCACACATTTACCACCAATTGTGACTGGTATACAGATCGTGAAAATCTCTTCGTCCCAGTACCCGTGGAACACGCTCATCTCACGAGACGCTGAAGGTGTTAGGTCATTGATATTGTATTCCTCGTTAGTCGTAGAGGAAGAACTTGGAATTTCTTTTTCAAGGAGACGTAAGTACGCTCCGGTCCTACACACGTAAAGAATCCCCCATTCTCCTGAGGAGGGCAAAGGTGCAATTACCCATTTAACATCGGGATCCTTCTGAGCGAAGAGTCGGACGGGTGTCCATTGACCATGCTCCTCTAACGTTAGTTCCCTTTCCAGCTCCGCATAAGGGGATAGCGCGGGTTTCATCAACCCATAGATAAACTTCATTGGGTTGAAGAGCGTATTCAGATCTTTAACATCTCCTTTAATCTCGACTTGGATGGATGAGTAGACGAACTGTATGTAGCACTCTGGTCCTACCGACACATTAACATCGTAGCATCGAGATGGTACTTTGCTCTTTGACAATTGCCCTAGTACGAACCCATGACCAAACACGTCCCCTATCGTGTATATCGCTTTGAATCCCGAGCGAAGAGGTATTTCTGTCTCCATAATACCAAGCTTCTCGAGACCTTCTCGTATATTTTTTTGTTGCCACGGACTTATCCCAGGAAGGAAGCCGTCTCGAGTTAGCCGTCCCAGTCTGAAGCAAAAGTTGGATTTCTGTGGTCCGGGTTTTAATATTCCCCTGAGATCTTTGGCAACGTTGGAGCGAATGCTAATTTTCATTGTACTTTTTCATTTCTTTCACTATAAGTTGTCATCATATATCATTTTTATTATACATAATAAATGTCTGACAAAGATGACAAGAAGTTATTACACTTCCAACCCACAAAAGATCAGACTTCATCCCTATTTGATGAGACCCATCTAAAAGATGCAGGGAAGTTAAATAAACCTTGGAAGAGGGGGAAATGGTTAATCTGGCCGGGTACGATACTCTCCAGCATTAATATATTCAACTGTGATGATACAGTGGAAGGATTGTGTTATGGAGACACGACCATAGAGGAGTGTATGGACAGATGTCCCGCCGATAATTGTGGTGCGGGTCTATATGTAAGGTTCAGAGATGGGAAGAGTATGTGCGTCCCAATACGTACAGGAATCCATTACAAGATATCCCCTCTATATCGTCTCAGAAATCAGTCGCTATATAATCTTGATCCAAACCTTGTAGAGATGTCGGTATTCGTCAACACAGAACAATTCCCTTTTCCTCCCAATTTGTCCAACACCATATTCTTTGGTGATATCATATCCTTTGAGGATGCTGAAAATGGTAGGGCACTTGATACTACCTCGCCTGTACAAAATGGTCCGGGGCCCTGTATTCTTAAGAAAGATGCTACTTCTGTTCTAACGATACATCCATACTTTCGCATGGCCAAGACCATCGTAAATGATCGACCCATAGTGTATGGAGATAAGTTGGTCTTGGCCGTGACAGGTACCTCTTATGTTATGCAGGTAGATCAAGGTGGCGGGATTAACCCTCTGGTATGGAGGGAGTCATTAGGGGTCCTTGGTGGTACAGGTATTGCCTTTCGTCTAGCACCCGTAGATCCTAAGAAAAAGAGAGGCGATCTCGTTACATACTCTGATACAGTGTCATTAATGTACGAGGGTATCGGGATGGTGGCCGTGCGTAGCGAAGAAGATAATCTCTACCTTAGTACCAGTCCAATTCTGATGAACCAGAAAGCATTTAATAAGTCTAAGGAGAGCGGATTAGCCGAATACGTAAATCATACATTCAGTTCAAAACATGCTGACTCTCCCTTCAATGTATACTTTAAATTTAAGTCGTTGATGAAGAATTATTACTGCGACGATGGGGGGTCCTGTAAGACAGTGTCCCCTGGTGATATTGTACCTGCTCACTTTCCCGGCAAATGGGACAAAGCTCCACCCCCTTACGTTCTTTCCAGTGGAACGTATAAAGGTAAAAGTGTGTACAATCACTCCGGATGCTGGGATCTATGTGGGGACGAAAAACCCGGGAAAGGCACGGGGACCACCGTGGTTCTAGCAGGAGACCAGCATTTACCTGCATTTGCCACTTCCCCACTCGCTCCCTTATGGGAGAAGAATAAAAAGGGGAACATGAAGATAGCTCTAGTTGTTGTCGGTATAGTCGTGACTATACTGATGATAATTACGGGAGTCTTCATATACAAGCGTACTAGAAAACAGGCTTAGTTCTTGTAGCTTCCTCTTTTTGCTTCTTAAGATGGATCGTAACGAAGCGTGAGAGCAAACGGCGTAACTTTATGGGGAATTGCGTGTAAACCCATGAGAATGTATATGAACCTTCCACAACCTCTTCTTTGGTTCCATTGTAAGGTACTTGAACGGGATCCAGGGTTTTCCCGTTCTGGTCCGAATATACTAGGATGAGAGCGTATACTAGTTCGCGACCATCGATATTGACCTTTTTAATATTTCGTATGAACTCTTCCTTATCCTTTACACTAAGATCCTTCTTAGGTAAGTCCTTTATCAGATTGTCGTATAATGGGAAACCACTCATTTTTGTAATTCTGTAAGATTTACTTCTTAAAGTCGAATTCAAATTCTTATCACCAAGAGTTCTTGTCAGCTATTCCGTCAAATAATTTAATACCACATTGTATTAAATCATCGCCCTCCGCTCATACCTGTAGGACCCATTCCTGCCGCTGCTGGTATACCTCTTCCCAACCTTCTCGGTCTGCCTCCTTGGGAAACCTTACCATAAGCTGTGTCGAACTCTAGGTAGCATACGTCATCATCGGGACCGCAAAGAGGCTTACCGATGGTGTATGCTGGTATCCCTCCCTTTGGGTCCTTCTTGATTTTGGACTCAGTCTTGTGGCTTCTCTTAGCGCTCTGTTGAGCTCGTTGGGATACTTCAACAATGAATCTTGCAATCTCTTTGGCATCCTGGGGCCCCTTATAGCGCATGTAGGGCTTCCCGTTAACGTAAAGGATGATATACGGTACCACTTGTATTGGGGCAATTGTCCGTCGGGACATCATGACACAACTCTTATTATGACTTACATTGATCATCCCAAACTGACACCCTCCAACGGTTCCAGGTAATCGCTTGAATATAGGGATCAACGTCTGACAGTGTTCACACTGAGTAGAATAAAAGAGGATTAATGAAAAACCGGGTATGGACGTGCCCATGATACTTCCCTTGGTGCCTCGAAATAGTTGAAAGTCTTCTGCTGTTAGGAATAATAGACCACTCATTTATCCAGACACAGCTTTTATTTAAATCAACACTTCATCTGAGCAATTATTTTGGTCTATATTAATATTTGTAAATAACAAATGCCTAAGATCAACATTTTTAGCACACGTAATACTCCTTACGCACGGCTGAGCAACAACTTTAGACAAGACATTTATTACAGACGGGTAAGGTATCCTACTGTCACTAACTTCATCTATGCCAACATGCTACAGACCCCCACCTATAGAGTGATAATGAGTAGGGCGAGACCTAAGAGCACATGCACAGGAGACGAGGGTTGTGAGACCCATAATCGCTCCAAAGCTGCATGTGAGGCTGCTAATTGTACGTATACAACCGAGACGGTACATGACCAGTTTACCGAGTTGTACGACATGGAACAGGACAACAGAAGAAAGGAGGCTATAGAAACAGCCCTTAATGCTAAGCTAGCACGATATCCGAAGCTAGCAGAACTTCTGTTGGATACTGGAAACCGACCTATTGTCTATGTGAGCCGTGGGAAATGGATGGGGACAGGAGGAGATACTGGCGAGGGTAGAAACGAGTATGGAAAACTCCTGATGGCGGCTCGCCATAAACTGGTCGGTGAGAGAGACCAAAGGATCAAAACACAGAACGAAGAGATTCGAGAGGAGAATATGTACCTCATATATCTAGCTTACACAAATCTGGCGAGACTAATTCGTACCAGCGATAGTCTGGATGAATATGATGGTCTTACCGCGCCAGAGATCCTTGATAAGATGAAGAAGAAAGGTATTCAGGTGTCGGAAATACCCGATAAAAAGTACATTGTGGAGGAGGCCAAGAGGAATCGCTACGGTATGGGACCTAGCGCACCAGGAGGAGTTCTCAAGCCGGACATGTTCATAGCATTCAAGAAGCCTAAAGTGTTGTCTGTAATGGTGAACGGGAGATACCTGAAGGAAGAGCGGAAAAGAAAACTTCGTCGAGTACATGGTCTAATACTGGACATGTACTGCATGTACTTACTAGGGAAAGCTGATCAGTTTCAGGATCTGGACCCCGAGGACTATGCTAAAGCTACTAGACAGCAGCTTGATACTCTATCTATCAATCAATGGCGTCGCACCACGGTGGAGATTAAAGATCTCTACGACAAGGGGATGTTGTCAGAGAGTCTTTCCAAGAAAATAGATGCTGCAATCGTGTCACTGAACATCCCTTCCGAGGACGAAACCAAAGATGCTGAAGCCATGGCAGAAGCTATTCGTAAGTCGATCAATGACGAGGCGCGGCCATCACGAATCTTCTCCAGACCTTCGGGTAAGGAAGTAGTAATATGGGAAGACGACCCTCTTCTCGACGACCCTACCTACAAACTCAAGGGTCTTTCTCCGCTGGACGATTCCAAGATTATCAGTATTGGAGGAAAGATCTATCCGTCGATCACTTACTACTGTATAGCAGCGGAACTAGCTGATTGTTGTATCAAAAGAAGACGAAAAGGGGTGAGGGTAGGAGATGCACTTCCTTCGGAAGCTTACATGATATTAAAGGAAGGTGGTAGGTTCAAACGGCTGCGTCCTCTTGAGTCTGACTTAAATCGTCTTAAGATGCAGGGCTACATTGAAAAACTCGAAAATAATACGAGAGAGGCTCTCAAGATGAAGTTCGATGAAAGGATCAATCAAAATATTCTTCTTAGCACCAAGGACAATGATCTGGTTTGGGATGATAGACGCGACCCCATTCTCGGGACTCAGAAACCGCAAGAGTACAACTTCGTGGGTAAAGAGCTTATGCGAATACGCGCTAGGATCAGATCCGAGAGAAAGGCAAGTGGAGATCTGGGAGATCTAGAGGAAGTATTGTCTTTGAAAGTTCTTACCAATGTCTTTCAGAATGGCTTCCTCAGCGGTTGGTTCAACATGCGGGTACGAGATATGTGTAATGTGATATTAGCTATGAAAGACTATCTCTATGTGAAGTACGATACGGAGCAAAAGCTAACACCTAAGTTTGTGGCTGCTGTAATAGACGATGTATATCAGCCTTGTTCTGAGATCTTTGGTAGAGCAGCTGAAATTACTAGTCCTGCTCCTGATGCCTTTATACGTATGATAGAGCGCTATAAGGGGTTCCTCAAGTTCGTAGGGTCTGATTCCGATGTGGAGAAGGTTGTAGACATCATGTGGAAGCGCCTGGCCGTTACAATCTATTACCTTATGAAGCACCTTAAAACGTCTACTAGTATCAACATATCAGTGATACTGAAGAAGGTTGAGATGTTAGCTTCACTAACAAAGAACTGTCCCAAAGTCATTCCAGATGAAAAAGAAAACTGCATCTTCTCTGCGATCCTCAACATTGTGAGCGGTATCAACACTCTGAACAAGCGTTATGGATACGGATCCGGTCTTCACCAAGTAGACTTTAACGCAGCCGTTACCATCCTCCTTAATCTCAACAGTCTTGCTGAACAGCGAGCTATGCAACGAAAGATGGGTGGTAAAGAGGGGCGCCCAGATACGCCACCTCCGCCACCACCTACGGCAAGAATCACCAAAGATGATGAAATGGAAATACGAAGCAAGTTAAGTGGGGCTCCTGGCTACTATGATGAAGAGATAATTACGAGCGTAATAGAGGAATTAAAGAGAGTGGGAGGAGTGCCAGACGATGACACGCTTCGTCATCTGGCGATGGCTACTAAATACCAGGAGCCACCGGGAGTTAATGATAAGCCTCTTAAGCGCCCTCAGCGCCGCCCTCAGCGCCGCCCTAAGATGAGAAAACCCCAGAATGACCCTCTAATGGCCGCGCCTCCTGTAGGCGACCCTTCGGGTGATCGGGAAGAAGATGATACCGAGGAAGAGGAAGAAGAAGAAGATGCATCCTTCCGCCCGGATCGGGTTATATCGGATAATATCCGCCAGGCTTTCTTAGCTGCGGGAGTCGCAATTGAAGACGACGATGAGTCATTTGCGTATATGGTGGACAATGCAATCAGCTTTGTGAAGTCTTATCGCGAGATGAATAATAAGACGAAGACCAATCGCATTAACTTCTTTGCATCTCCTCAGTGGGGTACTACTGTTGGTTGAGTCACTTAAAGTTATAGCTTTCTATCCACAAAATGGATAAAAAACTGAAAGCGATCTTGATTAAAATTGCGCTGACATTGATAGTCCTTGTGTTTCTCACTACGCTACTCACAAAGAGGTTCATATACTTTCGTCCTAGTTCTATTTTCCTCCCAGTGAATGAAACGTATAAGGTGATCAAACAAGGACATCTTCATGGTTGGCTTGCAGAAGGGCCTCCTAACTCAAAAGTGATACTCATCTGTCATAGCAATAAGGGTAACGTGAGCCACGTTGCTTCACTCATGGAAAAGTTCAACAATATGGGGTTCACTGTGTTAGCGTTCGACTACTCGGGGTTCGGTAAGAGTCGCGGAATCCCAAGTGAGCAACAGTTGTACGAAGATGCTTCATATATGGTGGCTCTATTGCGACAAACGTACCAACCCGCAGATATCATCCTATATGGACATGGACTTGGAGCACCCGTGGCTACATATGTGTCACGTAGATACTCCATACCAACTTTGATCATAGTGTCTCCTTTCATCAGTGCTCGATCAATAGTCAACAATACCCCGTTAAAATATATCTCTGGACTGTTCTCAGAGTTCAACACCGAAGATTACCTCTCTGGTTACCGAGGACGTTCGATAATGATACACAGTAGGGATGACGAATATGTCCCATATGACACAACAATAGCGCTACAAGGACTGGTGACCCTCCACATACCTTCCTCGGGTACGCACAAAGATGTTGATATCCCTTGGGAGACAGTCAAAAGGTTTATAGAGAAGACATAGAAGGATAAATGACAGATGTTATGATTGATTTGGAGACGCTGAGCACAGAGCCTAATGCTGTAGTACTCACCCTAGGAGCTGTTAAGTTTAACCGACGTGGTCCGACACGATCTCTAGATGATCTTGACCATTTTTACAGGAGAATCGAGGTGCAGAGTTGTCTCGAAGCGGGGCTGATCATTTCTTCAGAGACGAAGGACTGGTGGGAGATGCAAGGTGATGAGGCAAGGTATGAAGCTCTTGCTCATAAAGATCGCGTTCCGCTTGTGCAGGCTCTCAAGGAGTTCAGGAATTGGTTCAGAGGATCTCGTTGCGTGTGGTCACACGGAGCTACGTTTGATTGTGTCATTCTGGAACAAGCGTACAAGGCATGTAATCTACCTTGTCCCTGGATGTTTTGGGCAGCTCGAGACACCAGAACGTTGTTCGATATTGCTGGTGTCAGGATCAAAGATTTCCCTATCAAAGTTGAGCACCATGCTCTTCACGACGCATTCAGACAAGTACTTGCCACTAAGGCTAGCCTAGATAAGTTGGGCTTGTATCGTACGAAAATGATTTAAGGCTATACTTGATAAGAAGTAGGGTGCATACAGCAATTTGTACGCCAAAACATGTAACATACTCGCACCCTGTCACTCTCAAAGGTGAAACCTTTGAAAGTTTTTTCTTGTGCATATATAAATGTTCTTCCATCTTTGTTTC
>Ga0080013_1003945_pt1 | contig 14995 bp, 16 predicted proteins | sample ETNvirenome_6_85_FD_69236 | JGI IMG/M metagenome (GOLD analysis project Ga0080013, IMG submission 69236) | Marine viral communities from the Pacific Ocean - ETNP_6_85 (SPADES assembly) (version 2) | ecosystem: Environmental > Aquatic > Marine > Oceanic | place: Pacific Ocean | collected 2013-06-19
GCGCTCGGTGGACGTCCCCGACCTCGGCAAACTGGGGGAGGTCTTCCGGATGGAGCTTCGCCGGGCCTACCGGGCCGGGCAGTCCTCGGTTCGGGAGGAGATGGACCGAATGGAGGGCTCCCCTGAGCTGGCTCGCTCAGTTGAGGAGGGCGACTTCGAGACCACCAGGGACGGCATCGAGGTCGAAACCCCCGAGGAGGTCGCAGTCCTGGACGGACAGATGCGCTTCAACTGGAGCCAGCCAGGCCTGACCGGGATTCGCTACCTGGTCGCTCTTGCAACCGCGGAGGCTGCCGCGACGGTGGGGGTGGTCTCTCCGATCCTGGCCGTCAAGAGTGGGCAAGAGCTGGCGAGGCTGACAAAGAAGGCTCGGAAGGTGAAGGCGAAGAAGCCGAAGTCACCAGGGACAAGCGTCGCGGACGATATCGTGGCAGAGAAGGCCATCGAGAGCGTGGCCAGGACATCCGCCCTCGCGGCCGGGGACCGCCTCAGGACCAACGCGGTGACGGCCGTTCAATCCGCGAGCCTGGGTGGGGTTCTCGGGGCCGAAGAGATCGAGGACGTCGTGGCGGACATGGTCAGGACGCTCTCGCCGGGGCCCGACCTAGTAGCCGCCCAGCGAGATACCAACACGATCTTCGGTCTGGGCAGAATGCAGGAGGCTAGGGCTGAGGGCACAGAGCGTGGAATACGCTCGGCCATGCTGGAATCCAACACCTGCGACGTGTGCCTCAGCAAGGACGGCGCGGAGTTCGGGATCGAGGACCTCGACGAGTATGGGACACCAGACCCCCAGTGCCTGGGCGGGGACCAGTGCAACTGCATCGTCATATTCCTCCCACCGGGTGCCTAGATGCCCTTTCCCAATGAGCATGCTGCTCGCCAGAGGGACCCGTCGGAGTTCGTCAAGTTCCGGCGCGCTACGCTCGACGGGGGGCCGGACGGCCTCAGCGTCATCTACGGCATCTCGCAAGAGGGAGCATCCGCCATACAATCCATCCGGGCCGATGCCCGAAAGCTCAGCGTGGGCGACTTCCGGCGCTGGCTCGAGGAGAATAAGATGAAGACCGATATTGAAGAAGCGACTACGGTCGAGACCGAGGAGGCCTACTGGGGGGTTCCATACCTGCTCGCAGACGGCGCTCAAAGCTGGGTCGAGGTAGTCCGCTCGGGTCGATTCTTCGGCAGCACCGGCCCGAAGCCCCGGATGGTGGAGCTGACCGAGGAGGACATCCAGTCTATGGCAACGACCTACGCGCGGGTCCTTGCCGAGCGCTGGTTCGGGGAGGGCGCCCCCGTAGGCTACAACCATGCCAGCGCGATGGGAGAGCGCACGCCAGAGGCTACAAGAGCCGCCGCGCGAATCCAGCAGGTAGAGGTCCGGCCCAACGATGACGGGGGGCTGAGTCTGTGGGGTCTCTTCTCGTGGACCCCCGAGGGGGCCCGACGGGTGGAGGCTGGGGAGTTCTCAGCCATCTCTGCTGAGCTAATTCCGCCCAAATTTGCCACAAGCAAGACCACCGGGGAGCCGCTGAACGCCTTCGTGCTATCCGGTGCGACCCTAACCAACGCGCCTTTCATTCCAGGGATGCAGTCGCCTAGTGTCTCTGGTACCCTTTCCGCAAGCGAGCAACCACTGCGCCGCGTGTTCCTGTCTGAGACGACTGCACCGGCACCCAAGGAGACCGTCCGCATGAGCGATCCACTCATCAACCTGGCCGAAGCTGCTGGCCTTCCGACCGAGGCCGCTGAGCTTCTGGCGGAGGTCCAACGCCTCCAGAGCGAGGCCGCGAAGGTGGCCGTCCTCACCGAGACCCTTGAGACCGCCACCAAGGAGGTCGAAGGCCTCCGCGAGCGGAACGGAACCCTGGAGGACCGCGAGAAGACGCGCTCCCTGGACGAGGCCTGCTCGATTGGTCGGATCGCTCCTACCGAGCGGGAAGATTACTGGCAGGTATGCCAGACGCTAGGCGAGGAGAAGGCCAACCGGATCTTCGCCGAGGGTCGCCTCCCGGTGGGACGCGAGTCCGCCGAGCAGGCCCCTGCCGAGGCCCCCACCGACATTGATTCCACTGTCAAGACCTTGGCCGAGCGCCTCACGGCAGACGAGGGGCTCGACGCGGCTGCCGCGTACGCCCGAGCGATGGCCGAAGTCCTCGCCGATCCCACAACTTTCGCGGCCTACGAGGCCGAGTCCCTCAACTAGGAGCGTTCGATGTCGGTCCCCTTTGATCCTCAAATTCTTACCCGTCGAACCACGGCGGACCTCTCCTCTTCTGCTTGGTTCCTTGTCAAGCCCAGCGGCGAGGACGATCTTGCCGCTGCCGGCGGTGGCGAGCTTGCCATCGGGGCACTTACCAACGACGTCGCCGACGGCTCGTCCACGGCCGTCTACCTGCCGGTGCAGGTCGGAGGCCTCATCAAGGTGATCGCAGGAGGCGCCATCACCGTCGGAACTCTTGCGATGTCCGATGCCTCTGGCGAGGCCGTCACCGCAACGACCGGCAACTACGCCTTCGGAATCGCGCTCGGGACCTTTGCAGACGGCGAAGTCGGTTCGTTCCTGTGGGCACCTTCTTATTACGAGGAAGGCTAGGCTCGGGCCTAGTTAGGAGTACTGATCAATGACTAGCAATATCCTTTCGTTCAAGCAGGACGTGATGCTGACCAACTACGTTCGGCTCCTTGGGCCGAGTCTGGGGAGCTTTATCGCGGACGACATATTCCCGGCCACCAGCGTTCCGACGAAGAGCGGCCAATTCTACAGCCTAGACGGCGGGTTTGCGTCAGCGTCTCCGGGTCATGACATGGTGATGGCCGACGGCCAGTCCTCGCCCCTGCTGCTCTCGACGAGCATCAGCAAGGCTACAGGCTGGGAAGTAGACCTCAATGGTCTCGGCTGCCAGCTCAGCAAGTCCACGGCGGAATACGCCAAGGGCAACGGGCTGAACATGAGGCAGGCCAAGGCCGCTATCCTCGCCCGCGAGGTAGCGATCAACCGAGAGCGTCAGGCAGCAGCCATCGCATTCTCGACCACGGTCTTCACGGGCAAGACCACGGCCCTCTCTGGTTCCGACCAGTGGGACAACGCCGCGAGCGACCCCGTCTCCATCGGCCAGACTGCCCGAGATACGATCATCAAGGCCTCCGGAGAGGCCCCGAATACCGTCATAATTGGGTACGAAGTTTACAAGGCACTGCGCCAGCATCCGGCCCTCGTGGAGTTCTCGTCCAGGACCCAGAGCAGTGTCGGTATCGTGACCAACGATGACATCGCCCGAGCCCTCGACGTGGAGAACGTCTACGTGGGCAAGGCCGTCGCAAACTCCTCCGAGGAGAACCTGACGGCCGTCAAGGCGTACATCTGGGGCAAGTTCGCCCTCTGGTGCAAGCTCCGGCCGAGTCCCGCCCCGATGACCCCCCAGAGCTGCCTCCAGCGGTGGAAGTTCCAGGGATCTACAGATGGCGCCGTCCGTCGGTGGGAGCCGACTCCCTACGTCGAGCAAATTGACGTCCTCCACAATGATCAGTTCGCAGCGCCCACGACTGAGCTGGGCTACCTATATTCGACAGTCGTTAGCTAGGAGGAAGACATGGCAGAAACACTGATCCCCCAGGGGGTTGCGGTCAACCCTGTGAACGGTCTGCGTGTCCGTCTCGGGGGCAATGTCGAGACCCTGGCAGGCACGAAGACGCTCGTCCCTCAAGATGCCCAGTTCCAAGCACTGGACCCTGACGGCTCGCATCGCAACGTGGATCTCCCGGCAGAGGAGGCCTCCCAGGGCCTCTTCTTCTTCATCAAGAACACCGCCGGCGGCGCTGAGAACCTCGTTGTTAGGAACGACGCGGCCGCCACCAAGGAAACCTTGGGACAGGGCAAGTGGGGGATCTTCTTCTGCGACGGCACCGACTGGGAAACCATGGGCGTGCTGAGCCACGCCTAGTAGAGAGAGGAGCGTCCCTCATGGTGAAGTACGAAGTCTGTCCTGGACAGTGCCTGCGACATAGCGGGGTCGAGTACCCTGCTGGGGCCATTGCCCCACCCCTCCCGAACTCAAGTGAGCTGGAGGCGATTGGGGTGATCCGTGAGGTCGCTGGACCGCCGCCGGCACGTCCTAAGCCGGTAGTGAAGAAGAGGGCCCCGGCTAAGAAGAAGGCCCCAGCGAAGAAGGCTGACTGATGAAGCTCACCGCCTGCTGCCCTCTATCCGTCGGGGGCGTAAAGCTAGCACCTGGCGACTCCTTCGAGGCCTCCGACTACAACGGCGCCAAGCTGATCTCGCGGGGTGCCGCGAAGGCCGCGACGAAGCCCAAGACTAAGAAGAAGGCCAAAGCAGCGGCCGAAGACTAGGGTGCGGCCGTGGCCTACAACGCCGACATCGCTACCGCAACCTCGATGGCGCCCCAGCTCGGGACCCTCTCCTCAACAACTACCCCGACTTCTACGCAGGCGGCGGTGATCTGGGCCAAGGCCTACAACCAGGTGCGCGTCGCCCTCCTTACCAACGGGATCAGCGACTCGATCACGGCCTCTTCGGTGGCCGAGGCCTGGGCTCAGCAGGTAGAGATGATGCTCACGAGCGGCGAGGTCCTCCTGGCCAAGGGGTCCATCGGTCGAGACGCAGAAAGCACGGCCCCAGCGCTCATCAAGCTCGGCGAGGAGATGCTGCGCTCCGTCCCAGCGATCCGGATGATGCTCCTCGACAACGGCGGAAGCGCCGACGCCGGCTCTGCCGATTCCCGCGCGGGTTCCCACTGGACCCGGGCCAAGGATCCCGACTGGGACCCAGCTCCCGGCACTGGGGATGCTCCTTACGCAGCGACTCCCATCTGGCCTGACGGCTCGGACCTCTAGCCGTGGCCCTCTCGACGGCCTACGGCTCGGGCCAGGGAAACCTCTCGGCCTCCGCGAGCGATATGCGCCGCATCAGTGGCGGCCCGGGTGGCGTTGAGTTCTCGCTCTTATTCGAGCCAGATGCGAAAGACCTCTCCTTAGCCTTTTCTAAGTGGGCGAATCTGATCGACGACTTCCGGCCGATCTTCACGGACGTCGTCCACCTCTTCAGAAAGCACGAGTCCCGACACTTCAAGACCGAAGGCCAAAGCACGGGCAAGAAGTTCTACAAGCTGTCGAAGGGCTACAAGGCATGGAAGGAAAGGAACTTCCCCGGTCGTCCCATTCTCCAGCAAACCGGGACGCTACGGGATACCCTGGTGCGTGGTGGCGGCCGGGGAGGCTTCCGAGCTGGTGCCCTTGAGAGAATCGGCAAGCGCAGCATGGAGGTTGGGCTCAACCCCGATAGCAAGGTCGGAAAGTATGGCGCAGCCCACAGCCGCGCCGAGGGCAGCGCCTACGTGTACCAGAGGGAGCCGCGTCCACCGGTGCGCTATTCCGAGAAGGTGGTCCCTACATCCCTTGCAAGGGTGGGTTCAGGGGGCGACGTGCCGCTTGGGACAGCCATCGCCCAGATATTCCAGGTCCACATCGTCAAGGCCAGGAAGGAGGCCTTCGCCAAGGGCAATCCCTGGGCCAAGACCTACAACTGGCGGAAGATGCGTCGAGGCGTCATGCGCCTGAAGACCCGGTGACCGATGGCGACCTTCACCGAGCGAGCCATGGACGCGATCTATGCCGTCCTAAACGACGGAACGACGGGGATCAACGCCCAGACCTTGGCCACGATGCGGACGGACCTGGGGATCACCACGGCCGAGCTTCCCGACGTCGCCCAGATTGAGCAGTGGTATCACCGAGCCGGCCAGGCGACCCTCTTCCCGTATATGTCGATCACGATTGACTCGACCACGGGCGAGCTGGAGGCGAACTCCCGCTTCTACCGGGTCGTCTTCGATCTAGCCCTGGTGGTCCTAGACGCCAACGTCGCGGGCAACGAGGTCCAAGCCATGGTAGCTGCGTGGCGTTATGGGGACGCCATCAAGACGATCTTCAACCGAAGAGCAAGCCCGGCAGGCGGTCAAGGGTGGACCTTGGGCAATGCCTCGGGCATCGTCCGTGCTACGGTTACGAACCAGATCCCGGGGGCTGATACGGACGTTGCCGCGCCCAACATAGCCCTTCTAACCAGCGTAGAAGTCATCACAAGCGAACTGTACTAGGAGCGAATCATGGCAGGCCCCAAAGTTGATATCGGGCGCGACCTCACCGCCTTCGTCGCCGCCCAGGCGGGCTACTCGATCACGGACACCGCTGGCGAGAGCTACCCCGAGGCAGCTGATGCGGTGCGCGTCGTCGGGGGCTCGGCCTCCGGAACGATCGCGTACATCCCGCGGGAGGACAAGCTCGGCACCGCCACCGCCGTCCCTGGCATCGCTCAGAAGAAGACGGCGGAGGGGTCTATCGAGGGCTACGTCATGCCGTCGGGGACACGGACCACCGCCCCCGACATCGACGAGATGCTCACTACCAGCGGATGGACGAAGGTGGACCGAAGCGCGACGACGACCACCAGCGGGGCATCTAGCACGGCGCACGTTCTCGACTGCTCAAGCGTCTCGGGCTTCGAGAACGGAGACGCGATCATCGTGGAGACCTCCGCCACCTCGGAGCTGTACGAGATGCGGCGGATCGTCAGCATCTACGCTCCGAGCGACCAGATTACTGTCGAGCCGCCCTTGACCTTCACCCCGGCCACTGGGGCCAACATCAAGGGCGCAATCGCCTATAAGCCGAAGGCGACGCGCGATACCAGCGAGGACGCACTCTGTCTCTGGCTTCTAAATAACAATTCCGCCGATCGCATCGGTGGCTGGACGCCGGGCTCGATCTCCTTCACGCAGGGCGGCGACGACGCGGCCCGCTTTACCTGCTCCGGGACTGGTCGAAGGCACGACCGCCTCTTCCAGACGCTTCTCGGCGCAGAGCTTGCCACCGGCGGATCCTCCGTGTCGATCACGGTTGACCAGGGCCTCGCCTCCTCCGGTGCGCTGGTCAACACGTACTGGAACTTCAACGACGGGGCGACCACCACCGAGACCGTCAAGTTGACGGCCATCTCCGGGGCGACCTGGACCGTGACCCGGGCTCAGCTCGGAACGTCAGATCCCGGAACCGCCTGGGCCGTCGGCACCAAGGTTCTGCCATATCGCCCGACCGGGACCTATGCAGGGGCTCCGGTCCCGGCCACCTCTGGCCAGATTGCCGCCGCCGCCTACGGGGAAGCGACCGCGATTTCCCTCCAGTGCAACTCCTCCACCCTCGACTGCGGCTTCGGGCTGAACTACCGCGAGGACGAGCATGGCTCGGCCTTCAAGAATGCCGGGTACACGATGGCGCAGCGGGAGGTGACGGCCACCTTGTCGGGCTGGACCCTCTACGAGGCGAACATGGTCATGGAAATGCAGGCCTTCCAGACTACGAACGTCGCCGGGGGCAGCTCGCAGCAAGTCAGCGTGGCCGTCGTAACGGGCGAGACCGAAGGCAGCATGTTCGGATGGGTCGCCCCGCGGATCCGCATGACCGATGTAAGCCTGGACCGAGGCTCTGACGAGGTCACCCTTGAGCTGACCGGTCGCTGCGAAGGAACGACCTCCGGAGCCGACGAGATCATCCTGATGTTCGGCTGATTCTGACAACCACCAACACGGGAGCGTCCTCGTGGAGATCAAAAAATGGAAGCGCCGTCGCTATGTTCCGACCTGGGGCGGCAACCAAGAAGAAGAAGACCCCTGCGTCGTCGTCTTCTCACCCCCGACCGTCGGCTGGATGATCTCGTGGCGAGAGATCGTCATGGAGGCCCCCATGCGGGCCATAGAGGCTGCCGAAACGGAGGAGGGCGCCCCGACACCGGCCGAGCCCCTGAAGACCTGGGGCGAGCGTGTGGGGGCCTTTCGAGAGGAGTTCTTCCGGGATCTGATCCTTGCCGTCGAGAACCTGACCGAGGACGGGCGGCAGATGTCAACCGAGGCGGCCGTTGCCTTCATCGACGAGAACGAGGGCTTGAGGGAAGAGATCTTCGCCGCGATGCTGAGGGCCGGGCAGGTGGGCAGCGCTTCGGGAAAAGACTAAGGGCGGCGCTCCAGTATTCCGCCCACAAGTCACCCGAGCCCGAGCAGCGCGACCTCTGGGGAGACGACTGGAACGGCTGCAAGCTGTGGGGCTCTTGTGGCGGCACCAGATGCCGCGGGAAGGGCAAGCCCTGGCGGTCGCCGGTAAAGCTCCCGCCGCCCTCTCACCGAGCAGGAACCGTCCGGGCCGAAGATCGGCGCGTCTCCCGTTGTCCCCTGGTGGAGGTCCGTCCCCGGGAGTGGAGGACCCTCGCGCTCTGGGAGGCCTGGCGGCAGGTCGGGGGCTCGCCCTGCTCTGGGGCTGTTGAGGACCAGGAAGCCTTCATGATCGAGGCCTTCGGTATTCTGGACGGCGAGATCGGCCTCCTCCAGGCCTACCACCAGGCGCAAGCCGAGCGCCGAGCATCCTCTAGGAGTGGACGACATGGCTAGCGGAATGAAGCTGAAGATCGGAGCGGATGCAAGCCAGGCGAAGCAGGAACTAGACGGCCTTGGGAAGTCGATGGGTGGCGTCTCTGCTACGACGCTGGCCCTTGGTGGTGCCCTTGTTGCCGTTGCTGTTGCGACTGCAGCCGCCATGAAGGCCGCGATCAACTATGGCGACAGCCTAGAGAAGACATCCCAGAAGGTCGGCATCTCGGTTGAGGCTTTGTCCTCCTACAGGCTCGGTGCAGAGCTTGCCGGGACCTCGCAAGACGCCCTCGTCTCAGGTCTCCAGCGCCTCCAGAAAAATATGGGGACCGCGCTACGTACCCCGACAAGTGCAGCAGCGCTGGCCTTCAAGGATCTCGGGGTTCAGTTCCAGAACGCCGACGGGAGCCTGCGAGATGTCGAGGACATCCTCCCCGAGGTCTCAGAGAAGTTCGCCCAGATGGAGGACGGCACTCTAAAGACATCGATTGCGATGGAGCTGATGGGGCGCTCGGGCGCGGAGCTGATCCCCTTCCTGAACCAGGGAGCCCAGGGCCTGGAGGACATGCGGTCTGAATCCGAGGCCTTGGGGGTCGTCTGGAATACTGAGACCGCTGCTGCTGCCGCCAAGTTCAACGACGAGTTGACCAGGACGAAGACCCGGATGGATGGGATCATCCAGACGGCGACGCAGTATTGGCTTCCTAGCCTGGTCTCGGTCGCGGAGCGCCTGAATAAGGTATTAGACACCCGCTCTGGCCTTGAGGTCGTCCGCTCTATGGACGCCCAGGCCGACGCAATGAAACGGATCACAGTCCAGCAGGAAAAGGTCGCCGGGCTTGAGGAGACCATTCGCCTCAACCGCAAGGGCGCGGCCGAGGTAGGGATAACTTATGGAAGTCGGTCAATCCATCGGTACTACGATCGGGAGCTTGAGACCGCAAAGGAGTTCCTTAGGAAGCTGGAGAAGGAGCTTGGGGTTCAGGCCGGGATTGTAGAGCCCCCGAAGCCCAAGGCTCCGCCTGGTCCACCGAAGAAGGACCCGCTCGCGAAGGAGAAGGATCTGGCGCAGGGGGCCTACGATCGGCTCGTGGCATCGCTTCGGACTGAGCAAGAAGCCAGGGTAGCCGCCCTGGGGGAGCAGGTTCAGGCCGTCGAGGACGCAAACGCCCTGACGTTGATATCTGACGAGCAGGCGATGGAGGACCGCCTGGCCGTCATTCGCAGGTTCGTGCAGGAGGACGCGGCTATCAAGGCCAAGGCCCAGGAGGAGGCCGACAAGGTGGCGCGGGAAGCCCTGGAGAAGGAGAACGAGCGCCTACAGAAGCACTACGAGGAGGGGACGGAGATAGCTCGTCAGAGAAAGGAGGAGCGCGCCCGGCTAGTGGAGCAGGAGCAGGCGGCTCAGGTAGACGCGGCGATGGCAATCATGGACGGCGTCTCCCAGTTCGCGGGGCAGATCAATGAAATGGTTGCCCAGACTTACGGAGAAGGAAGCGCCGAGGCGAAGGAGTCTGCTCGGGCGACTTTTATGGTCCAGAAGTTCGTAGCCCTCGGGCAGGCCGCCGTCTTGGGGGCCGTCGCCCTCCAGCAAGCCGCAGCATCGGCCCCGCCGCCCTTCAACGTGCCGGCCATCGCAGCCCAGGCCGCTATCGTGGGAGTCAACATCGGGACGATCCTGGCCACGACCGTCGCCGGCGTAGTTGCCGATGCTGGGCTCCCCCCTGGAGCCCTCCGAGCTGCCGGCTTCGGGGAGCATACGACGGTAATGATGCGACGCGACGAGATGATCCTCGACCGCAAGGGGACGGCGGCGATCAGCCGCATGCTCGAAGGTGGCTCCGCTGCTGGCCAGCCCGTCACCGTGAACACGACCTTAGAGATCGACGGGCGGGTTCTAGGCCATACCGTTGACAACCACCTCATCCGCTCGAAGGAGCGCGGCATCGGGTACGCCGACCGGATCCGCTACGGGACTCGATAGTTATGGGACGAACCGCCCTCTTCATTGACGACTGCCTCACCCACAAGGACTCGGTGGCGCACGTCAGCGCCGACGGGGAGAGCGCGTCTGGGCCGCTTTCCAATGCCCTGAACGACCGGCCTCGCTCCTTCTGGCTTACCTCTGCGAACTACTTCTTCATGATCGACGGCGGGATGTGGATGGACCTCAACGAGGGGTCCGGGGAGGTCAGCGTCAAGCTCTCCCACGACGTCGGCGGCGGGATCATCATCGCCCAGAAGCTCCAGAACAACCTCAACGCCTCGGCCGTGACGTCGCTGACCTACACCGTCGTCTGGACCGGCGCCAAGTTTCAGATCTCGGCCGTCAATGGGGCCGGAGCTGCTACGAACTTCGCTATGCTCTTCGACTCCGGCAGCCACGGGGCGAGCCAGCCCCGAAGCATGCTGGGATTCCAGGATGCCGACTACTCCGGCTCTTCGAGCTACACCGCCGCCTACCAGCGCTATGGCACGGACTTCTTTGCCGTCTTCGAGGCGCCGGCTACTACCACGGGGGCGGTATCGCAGTTCAGCGACGTCTTCGCGCTAGCCCTGGACGCCGGACCTAAGGCGGCAATCAACCTCGCCACCCCGCTCCCGACGGACACCAGCTCCACCGTCAAGATGTACTCCCACAGCTCGATCCCGAGTCTCACGGATCGAGCCTCGTGGGAGTCCTCGGCCACGGCCTACACCTTCTCAACGCGGAACCCCGAAGGACCATACAAGAGCGGATTTGCGAACCGGATCCAGGTCGCCCATGCCTCAGCTGGTGCCACGGTGACGGCCCGCTACTACGCCTTCTCGTGGCGCTACTTCGACGAGGAGCCCTACCACGCAGTCGGGCTGATCAAGGCGCTCAAGAAGAAGACGAGCGCAACGCGCCAGATCGCCCAGCTCCAGGGCCACGGCCTCCTCGATCCAAGCGTGCCCCTGGGAATAAACAGCTACTTCCCGGTGCAGCAGCTCCTCCGGTGGCGGGTCAACCTCAACTTCGACTCGTGGGAGGCCTCCGACTTCCGGGACGTAGTCCACGACGTAGTCCTTGAGGGCAAGGCGAAGGGGTTGCTCTGGGCGCTTCGGTGGGACCAGATCGCAGACGGCACCTACGATCCCGAGGACGAGGCGGCTCGCGGCTTTCTCTTCTGGGGCGCGGTCACCGAGTATTCCACCGACGACTATTCCGGCTTCGCCTCCGATTATGTCTCCGCCGAGCTGACGGTTGAACAGGTGCGCTGATGGGGATCTTCGCCCCGCCCTTCCAGCCTATCGACTGGCGGAAGCCGCACCTCCGGATCGGCTACTTGATCGAAGGCGAGTATGCCACCGAGAAGGGTCACACTCGCCGGGTTCGCTGGTGCGGCCCGCGGGAGCGCACCGGCTCCGGGTTGGCTGCTATGTCCTCCGCTACCGGGCTCGTGGCTCCCGGCGTGACGGGCCTTCAGACCCCCTTGGTGGCCTGGGAGCCTCGGCTTAGCGGCTGCGTCTACGATCAGACGGTTGGGACCCTGAAGCAGACCATTCAGGCGATCTCGGACGTGACCGTAGGCGTCGCCCTGGAGGATGCCGACATCAACCCGAGCCGAGAGATCGACGCGGCTACCTACCTCGGCGATGCGGCTATGTATGGCCGATGGAAGGGCCACGACGCCGTGCTGTGGCTGGTAGACCTGGACGACGTGGCTCACGGCGAGGCCGTCGGCGAGGGGACCTGGGACCGAGACCCCACCAACCTCACCCCCCGAGGGTTCCGGATGACGATCTCCATCGGGGAGGTCATTCCGCCGAATATGGAATGGCCGATGGTTCAGATCCCGCAGACGACGGACTATTGGGAGACCTTCAGCTATAACACCTCGGCGGTTGCGGCCGGGCCGTTCAGTCCCACTGGTGGGGCCTCGCCTGACTTCGGGATCAACGACGATCACAAGGGGAGGTGGTTCGGGCAGATCTTCGGGGGTGACGCGCTGTATTTCCAGAGTACGGATCCCTACGAGTCACCGGGCCGGCTGTGGAAGGAGCTGGTCACCTATGGAGCAACGACCACCCACCATTTCGCCCTAGTCTCGCCCCGCTACGACCAGTTCTGTTACGACGTCGCTTACGAAAACACGAGCGGGGAGGTCATCTACGTCTCCGGCGTTGGCGGCAGTACGATCACCGTCTTCAACAACAACGACCCGCTCCGCGGCCCCACGGGCACGATCGTCAAGTTCTCGACCTCGTCGTTCTCTCCGTGGAGTCGGAAGAATCGCGTCTGGGGGAAGGTAGCCGGGGGGCCACTAGGGCACTTCAACCGCCCCGCCGGCTACACGGACATCGGCTACGAAGGCGACCCGGCCATCGGCTCGGCGCTCTACGCCGCCAACGACCAGGCGGAGCCCGAGGCCGCACTGGGGCCGGCGTTCACGGTGGCGGCGACGTTTTGGACGGTGTTCGAGGACATCATCGTAAACTTCCTCGGTGGCGAGCTGCACCCGGACGCGATGCAGATCCTGATCGACTACTACACGCTCACCGTGTCGCCTACAAGCGGGCAGGCCTTCCTTGGCGCCTGCGTCCCCCTGAGGCTCGTGGAGCGGCCCCCGTCGATGCGGGCCGTGTTGGCCGACCTCATGCTCACTATCCCCGGAGACCTGATCCTCAGAATTGACGAGGCCACCTCAGCGAAGCAGCGCAAGTGGGTCGCCCTCCCCAGGCCACGAGGCGGCGAGCCGTCCACCCGGACGTTCTTCGTTGGCGACCTCTACAACTCCGACCCCGAGCGGAGCGTGTCCCAGATGTCCGACCCCGACGGGAACTACAGCAACGAGACCACCGTGGGCACCGCAGAATATTGGGCGGCCCCCGATGCAACCGAGGACAAGATCGACAACCAGCTCACCGACGAGTTCCAGATGATCGACCTCGTAGAGCAAAGTTCGGCCGGCGTGAACCAGGTGATCACCGACGACGCCCGACTCGCCTACTGGAAGTTTCAGAAGCCGGGCGCGGTCGAGTTCTGGGGGCCCGACATCGAGGCGGCCAAGAGCCGGCCTCAGGTGGTCCTGGAGGCCCTCCACGGGCTGCCGTCGCTGACGGTCCAGGTGGGCGATCTCGTAGACTATGACATCCGGGGGGTGTACGCTGGCGTGGGTCAGGTAAGGGGGCTACTCCTCGATCTCGACGCGCAGACCCTCAAGGTGACGACATTCCACGAGCCCCCAGATGCCGAGCGCATCCACGAGGGCTCAGGGACCGAGAAGAGCAAGGAACGGCTAGAGGCCAATCGGGACATCCCGGAGAAGGCAGGCAAAGGCTCTAGGCGGGGCCAAGACTAGGCCGCACAAGTGGCCGCAATTATTGGAGAATTTTAAAAATGCCCGGAGGCATAACGTACTTAGGCGACATGGTGATCCAAGAGACCGGAGGCGAGATCACCAGCCAATCGGTTGGCGACAAGGCCCTCAAGTCCTCGGCTGCCGACGACTCAAGCCTGGAGGTCTCCAGCTCAACCGGCCAGATGCAGATCAAGGACGCCGGAACCAGCAAGGCCGCCGGGGTCACCCGCGACAAGATGGCGAAGGGGGCCGGCTTCTGGCTCCGAGGAGCGCTCACCGCGAGCGACACGGTGGCCGCGATATTCCAGCTCACAAACTCCTATGGGTCCGACCTGATCGTGACGCGGGCGCTGATCCAGGTGACCACCGTCTCGTCCGGGTCCTGCACGATTGACGTGGGCTCGGGTAGCGGAGCGTCTACCTCCTATGACAACCTGCTCGACGGCATCGACGCGACATCCACCGGCGTCTCCGACAACCTCAAGTCAATGCACGCAGGGGACTCCGGGCGGAGCGTCGTCGTCTGGAAGTCAACCGAATACATCAACGCATCCAAGAAGACTGGGGCCACATCTGGCCTCGTCGGATATTACGCCGTCTATTGCGTCGATATCACCGCCTAGGCCTCACGAGCGGCCTAGGAACATGCCAAGGAGACTCGAAACATGGCACGAACAATCCCCGTCTATATCAACGTCGATACGATCACCTCAGCCTCGATCAGCGATGGCTCCGAGACCGCTGCGGCTTCGATCACTACGAACTCGGGCGCAGTAGCCGACGGGCTCCTCTGGGGAGTTCACGGCAAGCTCAGCAGCACTGCAGGGGCCGTGATCGTTCGAGTCTACGATTCAGAAAGCAAAGTTTCTGAGCTGTATAAGGTCACCCTGGACTACAGCGGCAGCGTCACCAACGCTAGCGACCTGATGAGCGCACCGATCCCCCTATTCCAAAACGCGTTCTACACGATCGAGGGAGACGCCACGAGCGCCAGCAAGACTTGCAACCTGACGTTTTACATCCAAGCGATCTCCTACTAATGCCGGCCACCCGCTCCAATCCCCGCCGGCAGAGCGGGGCTCAGGACAGCCACTCCCTTCGGGACGTCCCCAAGATTGGCTTCGACCCTCGGGGGCTCAGTGCCGACCTGCTGGTCTGGACCCGGGCCGACATGGGAATAACGCTCAACTCGGGCAACGTGTCCGCGTGGGACAACGTATCCACGGCCTCCAACGA
>Ga0080013_1003946_pt1 | contig 14993 bp, 29 predicted proteins | sample ETNvirenome_6_85_FD_69236 | JGI IMG/M metagenome (GOLD analysis project Ga0080013, IMG submission 69236) | Marine viral communities from the Pacific Ocean - ETNP_6_85 (SPADES assembly) (version 2) | ecosystem: Environmental > Aquatic > Marine > Oceanic | place: Pacific Ocean | collected 2013-06-19
TGTTCCGTCTCGGAATTACTGCATTGGTGGTGTTCGTTGTGTTGGGTTCTCTCTCAATCAATTATTGAAACAACACAATATAGACAACGGGTCAAATAACCAAAATGACCGATTGACACCACCACCATCAATTTAACGACTCAACAAATCCCATTAATACTTTATTGGTGTGTCGTATGGACTATGCTCCACAACATACTTTTGTCTCTCTATTGCCTCGGTACTCTCGTCACTCGGTTCGAATAAGTCATCTACTAATGGTAGGGTTTTCTTCGTTAAGAAGCTTATCCCCAATGTTAGCATATTGACTATGAATTTTAATAAAGTTATCACTATTGACAACAAAGCTGATATAAATCGTTTTCCCATATCACTCCTATTGACCGAATCGTGGCTGAGGACTGAGCTCCTTGAGAAACTTGTTTCGAAAGGATTCTCGTCCTAACGATTGGTCGGTTACTTAGTGTGGGTGTCACGCGTATTCGTTTCACGCGTGTTCTTTTTTACCCACCTTTAATATAAGTAGTATATAACTGAATTTATATATATATATTTATGCTTTATTCACTAAAGTCATATTGAGCTCTTCTTGCATGCCAATGTAAGTGGTCTGATATAGCCCTTTGATTCTTGTCTATGTGCCACGCGTATTCATTTTCGTAGTGTTTTATTGCTGACTCTCGTAACGCGTTTTCCATAACCTTTTCATTTTCTTCTGAAATACTCATAGTATGTTCTTTCCATACTGCCATAGGAACATAACACGAATCACAATCTAATATAATAAATTCATCTGTTTCCACATAAGTATTTGTTCTATCTTCTAATATACATAAGTCACAGCTCATTTTTTTATCCTCTTAATAACCATAATAACTATAACACGGCACAAAAAAACCCCACTAAATTATCCAATGAGGTTTTGATGTTGGAATTGGTTACTTAGAACCAAACACTTTTGAAAAGAATCCTTTCTTCTTTTTCTTACCTTTACTTCCACCTATCTTCTTACCTTTTTTCTTCTTTTTCTTTACTTCTTCCATACCAGCTTCATTGCTCATATCTGATGCTTGAGCGGTTGGTACTGAACCGAAGAAGATAAATAGAGATAGGATTCCTGTTAGTATACTCTTCATAGTCATTCTCCTTGACTTATAACGCGTTATAAAAAATCTTTTACTCACCACAACAACATTTACATTCACAAATCTGTTCACATTTGCAATCTTTACATTCACACATAGTTTTTCTCCTATTGATTAATTAAATAAACCCCATACTTTATCAATAACTAAACCTATAAAACCGACACCAATAACACCTCTCCATTTTTGTGAATTCTCTCTGAATCGTGTGTTCTCTTTTGTTTCTGCCCATAATCCTTCGTGTGGATTGAACATATTCTCTTTTATAAATCTTAAAGACTCATCAGTTTTACCGTGAGCCATTGATATATCATGTTTTAACTCATCTATATCACTCTTGATATCATCTATCTTATTATGTATTAAGTCGAATTCTTTCCTATCGGCTTGATTCATTGTATTACTCCCAATTGTAATAGTAGTGTTAGTCACATCAGGACAGAGTAGAGCGGGTATCCTTTATTGCTTTAAAACATAAGTTTTACTATTCGTAGTAATTATGCTCCCCATTCTCTGGTTGATGTGAAATGTTATTCACTTCGTATATAAATATAGTATATATTAATTTTTACCACACCTAATGCATTTATTATCATTCTCTTTTTCCCACTTAGTTTGCTGTTTAGTCAATCTTACATAATTAAAATACGAAAATAATACAACCAAAAACTGCCATTTATCATACGAAAATAGTGGTAACATAAAGACCATTATAAAGTTTCTCGTCATCCATCTGTCAAAAGGAGTAGGATTTTTAATTCTTTTACCCCATCTTATTTTCATCTAATCTATTTCCACGGCAACATTGTCATACCAATCATATTGAGTAGATACTCTAACACAATTACACCTATTAAACCAACACCTAATTGCCAAGTCCACCATTTCCAACCTTCCAAACTATCTACCCATTTACGAGTCTTAGAGTTTCTAGCCTTATCATATAGACCACTACTCTCACCTACCTCACTAGCCCAATAGTTCGGGTCTACCCAATCTTTTAATTTTATTAACGGCCAACATATTGTCCGTAGTATTTTCATACCTTTACTATTTCTAAACCAATGTCCTATAAATAGGGCACCTATTATTAAACCTGCTGATATTATTGTTATTATTATATCTTCTGTCATTTTAAATACTCCCTAAATATTTTGTAATTCTTTTCACCTCTCATAGTTCCAGGTATATCACATCTATCACACGGAGAAAGGTCTTTTCTTGTTTTCATCAAATGTTTTCTATGTTTATTAAATTCATCACTCAACCATATATCAGAAAACTTATGTTCATTTACATTACCGAATACCTTTGTCTTTGACCAATCATTTGCACATAATAGAACATCACCATTCCAATCTATTAGTGCCTTATAGAATGGTAAATAACAAGGACTCTCTACATTCAATAACTTATTATCTGATATTATTTCATTACGATTAACCAATACCAATCCATAATCCTCTTCTTCTTCATAGTGATGTCTTGGGAAAAGTGTTATTGGTATATCACCTTTCATTTCTAATAATTTATCAGTAATATCTTCATCATACATACTAACCGCAATTAAATTACATCCTGCCTCATATAAATCTTCTATCCATTCAGTAGTCAATTTATCCCCATTGGTATTCACTTCCAAATGTTGGATATTAGGTAATCCTTCTCTAACTATCTTTACACACTCAATTAAATTTTTAAATAACAATGGTTCACCGAATCCAACAAAACTAACAACTCCAATAGATTCTATCCCCTTTAGTCCATCAACTAAATTAGAACAAGTTTCAATAGACATATGTAAATTTTGATTTGGATATACTTCAGGGTCGTGTCGTGGACAAAATGAACAAGTTCTATTACATAATTCTGAACCATTAATTTCAACATCAAATAAAGTCGTATTGATATCTCTAATCTTACTATAATCTAATTGTGTAAATGGATTAATCACTTAACATATCCCTAAAAACATATTCATTTGTTAATGAAACTCTTATGATTGACCCTGATTTTGTATATAAACACCGACCTTTGAAATCATCTTCACAATCCTTCAATAAAACATAATTTCCATTACTTGATATATAATCATATTTTCCTTGTATAAATTCCTTACCCTCTTTTAACCTATCAACCGAATTAGGAATTTCTTTGATAAAATTGTCAACTATATGTTCTACCATAGAATTTATTGGATGAGTCAACCTAATCGATTGTATTCCCTTAATGAAATTTTCAGAACCAAAACAATAACCAAACCTTAATCCAGCTAAACCTAAACTCTTACTGAATGTTCTTAATATACAGAAGTCATCTCTGTCCTTTAAATAAGGTATCAAAGATTTATACTCAGAAAAATCAACATAGGCCTCATCGAGTATAGTAAACTTTGATTTATCTATTATCTGTAGTATCTCGTCATTGGTAAATGAATGTCCGTTTCTACCATTTGGATTTGCAACATAGACTATTGAATCTGGAAATATATTGGAAATATCAAACTTGTTGAACTCATGATATTCTCTTAATGAATAATTAACTTTATGAATATCACAAAAAACTTCTACCATCTTGAAAGTAGGTGATATAACATTCCAATACTCGTCCTTTAACCAATATACTATTCTGTTAATTAGTTCTGTTGAACCAACTCCTATTGAAATTCTCTTAATATCTATACCATAATGGTCAGATAATAATTTATATGTGTTAAATGTAGAATTGTGAGGTGAATCTGGATATTGAAATAAATTATAACTATTAAATTCTTCCATTGATTTTTCAACTTGTTTAATCAAATCAAAATCCAATGAAACATTACAATTTAAATGTAGTAAATCACCAAATGGACTGTTTGATACAAACCAATCTGGTCTTTTTATCATATAACTTCCTTTATAGTTTTATCTCGTGTTCATCCTCGTATGTTTTTAATATCCTTTTTACCAATGGATGTCTAATACAATCATCTCTATTAAATTCCATATGATTGACTCCCTCAACTTCTTTCAATCTGAACCAAACATCATAGAATCCACTCTTTTCATAGGCAGTAATACCATTGGCTTTATACTTATCACATTGACTCATATCACCTTGTATAATCATTTTACACTTTTGTGATATTCTTGTCATTATCGTTTTGATTTGCATCGGTGATACATTCTGTGCCTCATCCAAGATTACATAACAATTCTCTAAGTTTGTTCCCCTTAGAAAATTCAATACACCAATCTCTATCTTACCATCTTGAATCATCTTACCTGCTCTGGCCTTACCAATTATCTTATCCAATATGGTAAATGTGGATTCGTTGTATTGTTGTATCTTCTTGTCTAATTCACCAGGTAAATAACCTAATTTATCTTCATTACCGACATCAACCGTAGGATTTATGATTATGAGTTTGTCATAACCAGTGCCTCGTCTTAATACATCTTGTAACGCCTTATATACTGAAATATATGTTTTACCAGTTCCTGCTATACCATGACATAAAACTAATTGAGTTTGTTCTTCACCTATAATATCATAGAATATCTTTTGGTTTAGTGTCTTAAACTCTATGTCATTAACTATCTTGGGTATCGCTCCTACTGGTGTCTTATAAGTCCTTGTAGTTTTTCCCATTTAGAACCACCTTTGTTCTGTTATACTTCTAAACCCCGTTTAAACCAACCGAACAAAAATCTTTCTTGTTCTGGTTTCTTATTAACCAAGTCATAATAATGTTTCAATCTATAACAACGAACTCTATCCAATGAAGGTTTATACTTATCTAATGCACCCTTTGTTCCAGGTCCAAATCCACCATCTACTTTTAAGTCACCACCTTTACCATTGATTGCTCGTTGTAATACCTTTACGGCAGTTCCTCTACCTTGATTCACACACATATCAAAAAAGATATGTTTCAAATCATCTGGTAAATCATCTACCTTATTTTTATCCCAATAATCTTTCTTATAGATTTCCTTAGCACCTTCTTTAGTAAGATTCTTTATATCTACATCGGGATAGAATCTCTTTGCTATTCCAAAATTAGTCTCACCGCCCAAATCTGTCGGGTCGTGAACATAACCACCTTCGTGGTGTAATGTGATTTCTATAATTTCATCAAAATTAGTCAACATATTATTTCTCCTATACTACCATCCACCAAGCGGCGGCTATTTCAACAAACAAGTCTGTTGCGGTATTCCATGCCCATTTCTCTTTAGTACCATAGGTTTCTTCTGTACCTTCTACGAAGTATTCAAAGATTTCCCATGCTACTCCAATGATTACTACCCACATTACTGCCCAAAAATCAGTAGAACCTAACCATTGAGCTACCTTGGCTATAAATAGACCTGCTGCTAAATGATATGATGTCCACCCATCGAGTGCACCACTATTTACTTGCCATTGATAAAATTTTGCTAAGGGATTGTTCATATTATTTTCCTCCTGTACATTTGATTACACCACTTGATTTCTTATTAGTTTTACTTGATTTAAACCAAAAATCAACTACCTTACCAAATGATGCTAAAAAACCACCCACGATAATGTTCATCAAATCTCTGAATTTATCATCTAAGGTGCCGTGAAATAATAACCAAATAATCCATATGAATAGACCAAATATTGCTACTGTAATTGTGAACTGCATCCAATCGGGTAGTCCATCTCCACCATGTACATTATCTGGTCCTGTTGGTAAATCAGCCATAATAACTCTCCGTTTTATATTCAACTATAAATATAAATGAAATGAATTATAGACTAACTTCTATACCGATTTTTCCTTTGTAGAATTCCTTACCCTGAAGTTTAGATACTTCTCCGAGATTATATAATTTGATTTTATCTGTAAGTTTCCAAGATATTTTGAACTTATCTTCAAATTCAAAGTTCTCTAAGTGTGTATCACCATTCTCATCGGGTGGTAAATATCCATCAAATGTAACTTCTACTTCTACCTTATCATTGTAATATTTCTTTTTCTTCTTCATACCCACAGACATAAAGGTTTCAAAGTTTCTACTGAATACATCGTCATCATCATTACGACTCGTAAATCCATATGATATGTCCTTCCAACTTCTTCTCCAATCAAGTTTAAAGTATTTAACTCCTTGACTCTCCTTGTTCATATATTCTGGTTTAAAATAAACCCCATCTTCAAGTTTTACCCAATATAATTCATCAACATAATACTCACCGAGTTCTCTTTCCCATTGTCTATTAATATAATATGAATCATGACTTAATCCAACACTAACTTCATAGTCATCTGGATTTGGCTGTACATTTGGTGTCCTTATTGCAAATGAACTGAATAATATTACACCTGATAATAGACTATCTAATACCATTATTTCTTCTTCCTTGTATTTCGTGGTTTATAATATCGTTTTTTTCTTGGTGTTGGTTTTCGTCTTGGTTTATTTAACCTTTCAATCTCCTCTTTAAGTAATTCTCGTTGAACTCTTAAATCATAAATTTCATTCTGTTGGTCCTCAAATTTACCAGCACTAACAAGTGAAATACCAAGTATCCCACCTATTGAACCTATAATTATTCCTACTAACACCCATAACACTTCTGTCATTTTTTATCTCCATTCTTTTTCTTCTTTTGCTTTTTAACTTCTTTGGCAAGTGTTTGAGAACTACTAACAAGTGCCTGATGGCCCAATTCTTCTTTCTCATCATCCAATAGCGTACTTTTCTCATTGACAAATACTACACTGCCACTTTCTTGTGATGGATTCTTATCGTAATCCATTTTCATTGCGATTGCTTCGGCTTCGATTTCAGCCGCTAACATAATCAACTCCTTCTCTTGTTCGGGAGTTAGTTTATCTTTTTTACCCATAACCTTTTCTTTATCTTATTTATTTAAACATTTTAGAAATCTTCTCGTAACTCGTCTTATGATATGTGGTTTATTATGATTTCTAGCAAACATTAGAATAGCTTGACTCCGCACAATTGATTCTTGTCGTTCACTCATTATTTTCTCCTATATTAAAACTTTAGTTCATCATCTATTATTTCTTTATCTTCTTCCCACCACCTATATTTCATCTTATCCATTTGTCTGTTCTGTAATGACGCTTTGAATTGAATATCATATTCCTTTTCCGACATTACTTTCCACAATTTATTAAACTCTTTTTTTTCTATATTCTTAATACCCAAAAAATAAGTTTTTGCACCACTTAACCCTACATTACTAGCAAGGTCAGCTGTGGTGATGATATTATCATACTTATCCACCAACACATATTTCACATTACTCTCCTAATTTAATACAATATAAAATACCTCATCTATTATTTCATATTCATTATTCCAAAAATACATTCTAATAGTCATAGTATCCCCAACCATAGTTTGAACTGGTGCTATCATTGTATTGACTTCTCCATCTGAATTACTATAACTACAGCAATTAATCGTGGGAACTTCCATTCCATTGAATCCCGTTATATATGATGTATCTATTGACACATACATTCCATTGTCATCAAAGTTTCTATTGACAATATACCCTAATGTATCTCCGAGATACCACATCAAATCAGATTCCCATTGAACTCTCAACACCTCAAGTGGAATATCATTTACATAAGCTGTTCCACTAATTCTCTGTGTTGTTTGCCAACTTTCACCTAATTCTAAATGATAATATCCATTCTCATCTTGGACTAATGGATATTCATTGTTTAACCCTGTATCAAGTTCTATTCTTATTACATCTGGTTCTCTTGGTTCAAATGTAGATGTTGAATCTGAACATCCAATTAAAAATATTAATAAACTACCTACTATTCCCCTGTTCATTTCTTGACTTCCTCTTCTTTTTTTGCCATTGCTTTTTTGTTGGTTTACTATTTTTTTCCTCATTCATCTGTTTCCAAGTTTTCTTTTTCTTGGTTTTCTTAGTTATCCTACGAGTTGTTTGATTATGAAAATCTTCTTCATATTCATCATAGTGTTTCCAATCGGTCATTATAGTTCTCCGTTGTGTACGATCTTACGAAATAGCGCAATAAAAGTCAAGAACTTTTTATCTTAAATTTAGATAAAATATCCATGAATTCTGTAAGGGTGTACGATTTCTTAGTATCATCAAGAATCTTGATGGTTTCGAGCAATTCAGGTTGTTGATTAACAATGTTGTTCAAGGCTACCATACCTTGTCCCGTATAAAACATACCAAAACTTTCTTCTCCTAAAACATTTGAGTCAAAATAAACATCTTTTTCGGAATCATCTTCCAATAATAAATAGTAAGTCATTGAATTTTATTCGTTTAAAAACCTCTCAGTTTCAACAAAATCTTCAACATATTGTTGTAATGTTCTTGTTGGATTCCACCCAAGTAAATCACGAGCATGAGTATCAGTACATAAACTTTCCCTCATCTCACCATCTCGTTTAGGTATAGACTTGGTAGGATAATCACCAAACCAACCAGTCAAATCATTAATAGAACAATTCTTACCCGTACCCAACTCAAATTCTTCACACTCTTTAAAATACTCTTTTGATGATCTAAATAACCCATCCACAATATCTTCCACATGAGTAAAATCTCGTCTTTGTTCTCCATCCCAAGTAATTGTCAATGGTTCTCCATTTTTATATTGTCTTTCAAATATTCCAACAACCGTACAATACTCACCTTCTGTTTCTTGATGTGGCCCGTATACATTATAAAATCTACAAATGTTTATTGGTAACTTATAAATCTCTGAATACATTCTACATAACTCTGTACCATTATATTTCGTAAATGTATATGGATTGGCATATTTGTTTCCGTGAACTGAACTTGAATCTGCATAGACTACGGGTATATTCTTCTTTCGTGCCAACTCTAATATATGTAATGTACTCACTACATTAGAATTAAATGTATTAACTGGGTCATCAAATGATGGTTGTATTCTTGGTAGAGCTGCCAAATGAAATATTACATCATACTCATCATCTCTCCAAGACGGATAGGTGCCGTGGTCTACATAAATACCAAGAGTATGTTGACTTGATAAATCATAATCATAATATCTAACATCCTTTTGATGATTTTCTTTTTTTCCAGTAGAATAGTTATCTACTACTGAAACTTCGTATCCTTCTCCCAACAACCTTTTACATAAGTTAGTACCGATAAAACCAGCACCTCCTGTTACTAAAGCTTTCATTTTAATTCCTCTAATATTTGTTTTTTAAATTCTACTATTCCATCTGCAAGATTCTTTTCCCAATCCTCGTGAGCCTGTTCATCAGCCCCATCAGTAATATATTTGAATGATATAAATGGAACATCATAAGTATAACATACCTTGGCCAATGCGTATGCTTCCATATCCACCACCTCACCATAGTATTGTGTTTTATCTTCAGCAAAATTATCACCCGTACCACAAGTGGCATTTCTACCAATAGGATTAAATTCTACATTTTGCTGTTGTATGACAAAAGGTGGATCTTGTTCGAATGGTGTTTCACCTCTCATAAACCCAAGACCTGTAACATCCATATCTCTCTGAATGAATTTAGTACAATCTACTAATTGTTTCTTCTTTATCTTTCTACTACCCGCCGTTCCATAGTTGATAACAAGTTTTGGCATCGGTGGTAGATAATGTAGATGTGCCTTCTGTAACACCTTTGTTAATTCTAAGGTAGCATTTACTTTACCAACTCCAGTATATAAAACATTCCAATCTTCTAATTGACCTTGTGTTTCTACTTCAAGTGCAGATACAATCAGTATATCTTTTTTACTAATCTCTACCATTCCAAACTTCATTAATCTCTTTACGAGTTAAACCCCGTTTCTTAAATACTTCACTTCTTGTCATATAAGTCATTGGAACATCTGATAGATTATAATCTCTACCATAGATATCCACAAATAACTTTTCTTGAAACCATTCTTTTTTACTCATAACTTATTAAACTCCTCACTTTGAAATTAAGGCCAACTATCGTTGGAACATATTTTAAATCTATTAATACCAAATTATCTTTAATATCATAACCAGCCTTTTCTGCCAATTTATTAGTGCAAAGTAGAGTTCCTCCTGTTGCGAGAACATCATCCACTATCACGGCCGTTCCGTGGCCACCCTTCATCTCTAATGTACTGGCTCCATACTCTAATGTATAACTCTCACTCACTACTGGTGGGGGCAATTTACCCTTCTTCCGACACAACACAACACCACCACCATGTATCATAGAAAGTGCAGATGCAAATATGAATCCACGAGCATCTATTCCAATCCAATAATCAGGCATATCAACTAACAATCCCATTTCATCAATACATTCTTCAAATAATTTTTGATTAGCCAGTAATGGTGATATGTCTTTAAAATTTACACCCTGAATTGGAAAGTCAGGTACTTCTGTAATATAATCTTTATAAATCATTTTTTAAATCCTGTTTTTTCAATAATATAATCTAAAATTTCTTGTGGAGATAAAACATCTTCAATAACTAAATCAAATTCTGGTTTCAATTCTGTAAAGTTATCATAATTCTTTAACCCATCTTGATTCCTATTTGGGCCCCATTTTTCAATTACTATTCTCTCTCGTTCTAAATAAACATCTCTCGGTGGTAATAATAATACTGTTTTTGCATTAACTCTGTCATCTATCTCTCCGTTTATCCAATCAATATCTAATCCACCAGAATCAAGAAAGAAAGGTATATCTAAATTAATTAGATGAGTAAAAAAATCTTCCCTATCTATCCAATCAGGCCTGGAATCAAATGGGATACTATGTGTGGTAAATGAAGGTATTTTATTTTTTAAAGCCGTATATAATAAAGTAGTCTTACCTACACATGGTGGACCAAAAATAAAAATTTTTTTATTCAACTTTTATTAATCCTTTTTCATAAGTATTAAGTGATTTTATCTTAAACTTAAATATTTCCAGTTCCATCTCACCGACTTCACCACTTTGTTGAAGTATCTCTGATAAGTTCACTAATATTTGGAAGTTATCAGGTGTCAATTTTTGACAATCAAACTCCACAATCACATTATTTTTTGCCTCAAAGTGGTCGGAGTGAATCTTCTTTTTCAAATCAAATTGAGTATCAGGTTGTTCTTCTTCAATGTATTTATTTACACCAAATCCTTTATGTCCAACCCAATCACCATATATATCTGAACACCAAGGTTCTAATTCTTTTAACATATCATTGTTACAATTCTCTACCACAAACCCTACATCATATTTCGGTGGAACTATTGGATGTAATACCTCATCGTGCTTAACCATATGCCCCCACTTACGGATGAAGTTACGAGTACTTCTAAGATTTTGTGCTAACCACTCACTACTTTCTCTACCCTTCATAAATACTTGACCTGCTGGATTTCTCATAGCACCATCTTTAAATCTTGAACCTCTACAAGTCATGTGATAAACATAACCTTTCCAAGTCTGAATCAACTCATAACCATTTAATTTAAACCGATTGAATATATCAGAGTCCTCTTTTGATTGTGGAGCGTATAACGGGTCGTGTCCACCGATTGCCAAGAAGTCGTCTTTGTATATAGCCCACGGAGCAAATATACCATTAGTAATCTTATCCTCTGGCATTCCTTCCCAAGTCTGATTTATAAAATTTATTAGTCCTTGTTCATCAAATTCTTCAGGTTCTATACCAAAGTCTTTAAGTATCTTTTCGGGTCCATCAGGATGTAATGGTGGTTCTATTCGTGTTGCACTTACTACCTTACCTCGTTCTAAATGTTTTAGTATCTCTGTATCTAAGTTAGGACAGGCGTACATATCAGCGTGATATATCATCACAATATCGTTTGTTGCCATATCTACTAATGTATCATATAGTATCGTATGTCCTAATCTTGTAGGACCTTCGTTTCTATGTATCTTTACATTCGGGTCTTTCTCTTTAATCTCATTCATCCATTCCCAAGTACCATCATCTGAGAAATCATCGGCCCAACATATCTCGTGTCTATATCCTAAATTCTTTCTTATACTATTATACGACCACTTTAAATACTTTAAATTGTTTCTACTCGGTTGTATAAAACTTATTACTTTATCACTCATTATAACATTCCAAATACTTTATTCATATGTTCTAAAAATACTTTTTCACTATATAATTCTTTCCATAACTCTTGACTCTGATTACTACACTCTTGGTAGAATCCATCATCATTCTTTAACTTCTCTGCTATCTTTCTTGCTGATTCTACATCTTCATTCTTCACAGATGTTAGTGGATGTAAATCTCTTTGAGTATCTACTTGTTCATAACCAATACAAGGTATTCCGTGAAATGCACAATTCATATTGAATGTTCCAGCTCCTACGGTTGGCATCAAATGAACTCCAACATGAAATTGACTAAGTGCATCTATCCATTCTCTCCATTGATAATATGGTAAATACTTTATATCTTCTATCGAATCCTCTAATGTCTGTTTCCTACCCATACTAACAGAGGCTATATCATACTCTGGTTGAAATACCTTTCCTACTATATAACTATCAAACCCACCATACCAATGAACAAAATTTCCGCCTAAAATAACAACATTACCCCACTCACTTCTTTGAACAACATCATCTGTAATCATCAAACTCGGTATTGTTTCTATTGGTTTATCACCACCAACTAATCCTCTAAAATATGGAATGTCCGACCTATTCTCTGTAAGTATTCCATCAACATCCATCAACACATTATAGTGCCAGAATTGTTGATGTATTGGTAAGTCGTGGAATATCCAATTAGGTCCTTCTTGCATAAACCAAACCTTTTTACCAACTCGTCTTGCCTTCTGTACTATATCTATATTATATAAACCATCTCTATCTTGTTGAGTTTTTGGAATCAATAAAACCACATGGTCATATTCTTCTGAAATCTTATCTACATCATATAGTGAGTAATGGTCGGCTTCTAATGCACACATTTGTGCAAATTCTGTTCTCATATTTGGATGATTTCTTGGTATTTTACCAGTAAATCCCATTTGTGATAGAAATGCTATTTTCATTTATATAACTCCTTATATATTCGTTCCATCCAATATGCTTGGTCCCTATTTAGTTTATTTGGTGGTATTGCATTAAACTGATAAATCCATCCAGAATTATATAAATTTGTTAGTTCATCCTTCCACCAATTCCAAGTCGGGTCAGTATAAATTAAATTCTTTCTATGAATATCCATTATAGAATACTGATAAGGAAGGAAATTTACATCCACTCCAAACTTCTTTGTTAATAAATTAATAAGTGGTTGGTCACTCCCACATTTTACAATATTGTATGATTGAATAACTTGGTCTTTATGTTCCCAATACCAATCAACCACTTTCTTTAAAAAATCTCTATGTTTCCCATTCAATATAACGAAACAAGTCTGAAAGAAATCTGAACTCATCTTGTAGTAATCACAATCAAAGAACAATCGAGAATATCCGTGAATTGCTCTATTCACCCATTCGTAATCTCCGTTACATAATGATGATGAAAACTCGTGATTTGTTTCCAAGAAAAAGTTAGGACAATCAGGATGTATAACTGAATCAGCATCACATAATAATACTTGGTCATAATCAATACCATTCTTTTCTAATATCTCTAATACATACCATCTTTGCCAAGTGATGACCATTTCACTTTCGGGTACTAAAAGTTCATCCATCAAGAAAAATTCTACATCGTGTTTCTCACACCATTGTTTCCAAGAATCTACTCCATACTTATAACCTTTAGTCCTATCGGCCCTTCCGATACCACTTTTATTAATTGCCTCTTTTCTTTCAATCCAAGGTATAACTACAACATTTTTCATATATCAAATCCTCTATCTTCTGCTGATTCACATCCACCTTTATTACATTTTCTACACATCCTAAGTAAATCTCTACGACCTTTCTTTAATGTATCTCTGTAATGTTGATATGAACTATTTGTCCATACATCTTCTATACTTGTTTCTAAAACATTTCCATGTACAACTTTATATTCCCAATCACAACAACACAATAATGCCTCTCCATCCCATTTTACATACATTTGAGTAGATGGAAATCTACAATCTTTTTGTGGTACTGGTATATCAGGATTTACATTAACAAGTCCACCTCTGTTCCAATATGTATGTGGTGCATAATGAGTATGTTTATTTTTCTCTCCTCTTTTTACCTGAGTCACATTGTAATTGGAAGATATTATACAAAAGAAATTTTTATTATTCCGAAATGGTTCAATAACTCTAATCATTTTAGTTGCATTTTCGTCATCAAAATAATCATCAACCTGTAACCTATTTAATCCAACAGATACCATTTCACTCAATAATTCTCTTGTTAATCCAGTACCATTAGTATCCATATGAATATAACAATCAGGTAAATATTCTCTTGCTATTTTAATAAATTCAACTATTCTTTTTTTATCAACTAAAGGTTCGTTCATCAGATAAGGTGAGAATCTACCCTTATACCCTAAACTAGCCAAATCTTTAACTATCTTAGTATAATTTTCAACAGACATTTTATTATAAGGAATACCTTTTTTCTTATCATCTATCCTGTCATATATGAGATAATGATTAGGACAAAAATCACATTTTAAATTGCAAAATTCTATTGTTTGTATTTGTATACTATCAAAAAGTTCAATATCATCTTTTACAAAAATAGGATCACTACTACATTTTTGTGCTCCTTTTCCTGTTACCATTATTCTTGGTTCAAGATATTCCATTATTTTTTCCCTGTATGTGCACCCATATTTAAAAAATATTTATTATTTCGTGAATCTCCTT
>Ga0080013_1003947_pt1 | contig 14987 bp, 20 predicted proteins | sample ETNvirenome_6_85_FD_69236 | JGI IMG/M metagenome (GOLD analysis project Ga0080013, IMG submission 69236) | Marine viral communities from the Pacific Ocean - ETNP_6_85 (SPADES assembly) (version 2) | ecosystem: Environmental > Aquatic > Marine > Oceanic | place: Pacific Ocean | collected 2013-06-19
GCACGCGGACACACACGCGCGTGCCGTGGAATGTATTTTTCAGTTCTACGATAATTTCGCGTTCAGACATGTCGATGCTGTAATTTCGAGTCAACGCCCCATCCCAATGCAAATCGGCTTTCCGCGCCGGTGACAGGGATTGGTATCTCTTGAGGGGCGTTTGATGATGGACTTTTCTACTCATGGCAATGCTCCAGGTGGATGACAGGCGCCCCGAATTAGAGCGCCAATAGTGGAAGAATAGCAGACTATTACACGGGGCGCAACTTATTGGTGTCTTTTTAGTTGACACGCCGGAGCGATTATGGTTTCATTCCCGCCATGCAAAGAACGCGATACAACCTACTAACCGAGAACAGCCCGAAAATGATTCTCGGGCTGGCGCACGGCTGGCGTAATGCAATCCTATACCTTGCCCCGTGCAACGAGTCCGGCATCAATACATGCCCGCGTGCCAGCCGCGGATGCCGGGCAGCTTGCCTATATACTGCCGGCCGCGGTTCATTCGAACGGACCCAGGCGGCGAGGATACGCAAAACCAGGCAATACCACGCCAACCCGGCCGCGTTTATGCACCTAGTCGCGGCCGACATCCACGCGCTGTGCGCGTCGTGCGAACTCGACGGGGCCGCCTATCGGCCTTGCGTGCGCCTTAACGGTACAAGTGATCTCGAGTGGCCAGCGGAAATATTCGAACAATTTAACGAAGTGCAATTCTACGATTACACGAAAGTCGAAAAGCGCATGGACACCTGGCTAGCTGGCAAATGTCCCGCAAATTATCACCTTACGTGGTCGCGAGCAGAACGCCGCGACAGATACGCGCTCAGCGTATTACACCGCGGCGGTAATGTTGCCGCGGTATTCGCCAACCGCCCGGATGAATGGCGCGGCTATCCTACGGTGAACGGCGACCAACACGATTTAACTTTCCTTTACCCCGCCGGTCGTGTCGTTGCATTGTCCCCGAAAGGGCGCGCCGCACATGACACGACCGGTTTCGTTATCCAATAGAAAGGACATATTATGGACATATCATGCGCGCACGACGTGCCCGAGGAGCTGCACCGCACGGAACCCATATGCGCGGGCGGATGCGGCCGGCGTACATTCGACAGCGATTATGCTTTGTGCCCCGACTGCCGCGCTCCGCAGCAGTACCAGATTGAATCAGTAGTAGGCGGCCAGTGGGTTGCCGATGCTGTAGGTGAGCCAAACTTGTTCAATTCGCCGGACGAAGCTGAGACAATGATCGTTAGGCTGAAAACGTTAGGTGATGATTGGGCGCGCGCCGAATATAGGGTGTCGCCCGTCTAAGAATTGCCGTCCGGCGCACACCCTTGGGCCTTCGGGCTCAGGGGCCTGCGCCGTGCAGGGTTTTTCACACCGTTACAAGGAGCTATCATGAAAGAGATTGAAATAGATGGGGTCAAATATGCCCCTGTTACCGACGCTGAGTTGTGCGAGAATTACTCAATTGTTCGCACATATTCTGCCGGTGTTTTTGCTGGCGAAATTGTCAGCAGAGATGGAAAAGAATGCACCATGAAAAACGCACGCAGGCTCTGGTTTTGGGCAGGAGCGGCGTCGCTTTCCGAAATGGCCACAAAGGGAACTTCGGATCCTGATGCGTGTAAATTTCCGTGCGCTGTTGCTGAAGTTATTTTGACGGAAGTGATTGAAGTTCTCGCCTGCACAAGGATTGCTCAGGAATCAATTATGGGGGTAAAAGAATGGACGCAGCACTAATCGGCTATGGCTCTGGCGATGGCTATGGCGCTGGCGCTGGCGATGGCGATGGCTATGGCTCTGGCGATGGCTCTGGCGATGGCGATGGCGATGGCTCTGGCGATGGCTCTGGCTATGGCTATGGCGATGGCTCTGGCTCTGGCTCTGGCTCTGGCGATGGCTCTGGCTATGGCTATGGCGATGGCTCTGGCTCTGGCGATGGCTAATAACTATAAAAAATGCTTAAAAAACGTCGAAAAGTTACATATGTGTAACGACTTTGCACAGATGGGCTGAAAAAGGTTGAAATGCTTTCGCATATCTGCAATATGCGAGCATGGCAACCAAGATCGATATCGAAACGACCGCAGCGCAGCCGGCCACAGTCAAGGGCGATGCCGGCGAAGTGCAGCAGCATTCGCTCAAAGATCAGATAGAGGCAGACCAATATCTGAACTCAAAGGAGGGTGTTGATAAGACCTCGCATCGTGGCATGCGGTTTAACAAATTAAAAGCGGGGAGTGCCGTCTAATGATGGGCTTCCTCAAAAAGTTTCTTGGACATGGGAATGCCAGGAAAAGCGTATCCCTGGGGGGCATGACGCCCCGCAGGGTTACGGCTAAATTTGATGCGGCGCAGACGACGGCGAACAACTCAAATCACTGGGCGGAAGCGGATAATCTTTCCGCTGATGCGGCAGCCTCTAAATCCGTGCGGAAGATTCTTCGTGCTCGTGCTCGATACGAGATTGAGAACAACAGCTACGCTCGTGGCATGGTTACGACCCTGGCTGACATCACTGTCGGCACCGGGCCGAAGCTCCAGATGCGGTCTAACCGCAAGAACACCAACAAACAGATCGAAGACGCCTGGGCAGCCTGGTCGCTTGAAGTCGGCCTGGCCGAACACCTGCGAACCATGCGCATGGCCCGTGCTGGCGATGGCGAATGGTTCGGCTGGCCAATAGACAATCCGAAACTGGACGGCCCCGTAAAAATGGATCTCCGTGCGGTCGAAGCAGATCAGGTCACAGATCCCGCATTCGATCCGCATACTGCCGGCGACGTCGATGGCATCCATTTTGACGAATATGGCAACCCACTGTTTTACACGGTGCTCAAACAGCATCCTGGTGGCAACGATTTTCAGGCCAATACGGAGTTCGATAAGGTTCCAGCCGATGTGATGATGCATTACTATCGTGTCAACAGGGCTGGCCAGCATCGTGGCATCCCAGAAATTACGCCGGCACTACCGCTGTTCGCTCAGTTGCGACGCTTCACGCTCGCCGTGCTTTCCGCTGCTGAGTCTGCGGCCAATTTTGCCCTCGTGTTGCAATCGGACGCCGACGCTAACGATGAAAGCGTCGCACCCGATCCGTTGGATGAGATCGAACTGACTCGAAATATGATGACGACGATGCCGGCTGGCTGGAAATTGGGACAGGTGGACGCCGAGCAGCCCACCACAACCTATTCAGAATTCAAAAATGAAATCCTGGGCGAGGTTGCACGGTGCCTGCAAATCCCAAAATCAATCGCTCTCGGTTCGTCCGAAGGCCTGAACTATTCGTCTGGCCGACTTGATCATCAGTCGTTTTTCCGGTCGCTCGAAGTTGACCGCTGCCAGATTGAACGGGAAGTCTTGGATAGAATTCTCTCTCTGTGGCTGCGCCAGTTTCAGCTTTCCCGTGGCGCATTCAGGGACGTTGGCGCCGTGCCGCAACACGAATGGTTCTGGGATGGTCTCCTGCACGTTGATCCGAAGAAGGAGGCTGATGCTACAAATGTTAGACTGCACAACCTGACTACTACCCATGCTTCAGAGTTTGCTAAGCAAGGTAAGGATTGGGAAGACGAATTTGAACAGATAGCCAGGGAAAAGGAGAAGATGGAAGAGCTCGGTATTACGCTTGAAGATGTTTCACAGGCCAACGAAATTGATGAAGAAGAAGAGGAGGATGAGCAAGATGCCGCAGCAGCATAAAATGGTTTTCCTGTCACCAACAACGGTGACTGCCGCAGATGTCGAGAAGGCGAAGGTGTCCGGGATCGCATATGCCGGGGGTCAGCTCGATCTCGGGTGGGGAGCGCCGGTCGTCGTCGAACTTTCCGGGATGAAGATCCCGGACAATATCCCGCTGCTGGCGAACCATGAAAATAAGACAGGTTCACGTGTAGGCGTTGTCGCCGTGTCCATCAATGGTAACGAAGTCCAAATAGACGGCGAAATTATCGCAACGAACGACGCAGCCAAGGAAATAATCGTTCAGGCGAAGGCGGGGCTGGATTGGCAGTTATCAATCGGCGCTGCCGTTGTCAAAGAAACATTTGTTGAAGATGGCGAGTCAGTAAAGGCGAACGACTCAACGCATGATGGCCCGCTCTACCATGTTACCGCTTCAAAATTACGTGAGGTTTCGGTCGTGCCTGTTGGCGCAGATTCTGAGACCTCGATGAAAGTTGCCGCAAGTTTACATCTCATTAAAAAGGAGAAAACGATGGATTTTACCGCTTGGCTAAAGTCGCATGAAATTTCAGCCGATGGGCTGGACGAAGAACAACTGAAGACCCTTCAGGCGTCCTACGATGCCGCTGAAGCGCCTCCTGCAGAGTTCAAGGCGGCAAGCCCGCCGAAGGACGATGAAGGCGCTAAGGGCGAAGAGGGCGAACGTGGTCATAACGTTATTGACTTCCAGTCAGCAGTTACGGCTGCCGCCGAGAAGGCGTCTGAAAAGGTGCTCAAAGCTCAACTGGAAGCACAGAAGATGATCGTGGCTAACGCTGCCGAAATCTTTTCTGAAGGTCACGAATCGTTGAAGGCGCAGGCCATTGCTGAGCATTGGTCTAAAGAGCGGATGATGGAGGAAGAGTTGAAGGCGCTCCGTGCCGGTCTTCCTGGCTCGCCATCCATCCTTCAGGGCATGTCTACCGAGTTTGAATCTGAAGTCGTTGAGGCCGCCTTGTGCAAGTCCACTTCTCTTCAGGGCTACGAGAAGAAGTTCGATGAAAAGGTTCTGACCGCCGCAGATAAAAAGTATGCGGGCGAAATTGGGCTCAAACAGGTCATTCTCGAGGCTGCCAGATCCAGGGGGTATCAGGGCGGTTCATGGAGGAATGGCCAGATGGGTTCCATTATGCAGGCCGCATTCTCAAACCTTTCGCTGCCCGGGATCCTAAGTAATCTCGCCAACAAGTTCATCGCCCAGGGGTTCAACAATGTTGAGTCTGGATGGAGGGAAGTCACAGCCATCAAGAATGTGACCGACTTCAAACAGATTTCTTCCTATGCCCTCACCGGTGATTTCGATTTCGAACTGCTCGGCGCTGATGCCGAAATTAAACACGGCACAACGGCAGAGACGACCTACAACAACCAGGCGGATACTTACGCCCGGATGTATTCGATCACTCGTCGGGACATCATCAACGACGACCTCGGAATGCTGTCAGACATCCCTTCGAAGATCGGGCGTGGTGGTGCCACCAAACTGAACAAGGTCTTCTGGACGGATAACTACCTTGCCGACGCAGCGACATTCTACACCGCTGCACGAGGCAACCTGGAAACCGGCGGAGGCTCTGCGTTGGCTTCTGCTGGCCTTACCGCTGCACAGTTGGCGTTCAGACGCCAGACGGATCCGGACAGTGAACCGCTTGGGATCGATCCGAGCATTATCGTTGTGCCGCCAGACCTCGAGGTAACGCTGCTCGAATTGCTGCGTTCCGTAAAGGTCAAGGGCGATACCGATGGCCCGGATGTCAATGTCTGGACTGGTCGTTACACGCCTGTCGTTAGCACATACATCACCGATACCACCGAATGGTTCCTGCAGGCAGCGCCAAGCGTGCTGGCCGTGATTGAGACTGTATTCCTGAACGGGAATCAGACGCCAATCGTTGACAATGCAGAAGCCGAATTCAATACGCTCGGTATCCAGATGCGAGGCTATTTCGACTTCGGTGTTGCGAAGCAAGAATACCGTGCATGCGTCAAGTCTGACGGTGCATAAGTAACAACGAACCCGCCTGAGCCTTCGGGCTCGGGCGGGGCATCAACCCAAATTTCTTAACTCTACAAAGGAGATACAAATGCCTGAAGCGATTTTTCTATCAGGTGGAGGAAATGCAATCGATCATACTGCCGTAGGTGATGTCGCCGAAGGCGAGGTGGTCGTAACTGCCGATCAGGTCGGGATCGCAAAACTTCCGATTGCGTCCGGTGATACTGGGGCCATTCATTTCGGTGGTCTTTACCGTATGACTAAAGCGACCGGGGCTATTGCCATCGGTGTCGATTGCTATTGGGACGATACGAACAATGTCGTAACAACCGAAGCATCGGGAACGAAATATCTCGGAACACTGGCCGCAGCCGGTGTATCCGGAACTCTGACCTGTGATGTCGTCCGCTCGAATCAGTCTGAAGATGACGGTGGATAAGAATAACGGCGGGCGCCTGTCCAGGGGTTGATAGCTCCTCCTCTGGACAGGTTAGTCCTGCCGGGGAGCTATCATGCCCGAACTACTTAAGACCGGTATGGATTATCTACATGATACCCTTGCCGCTCAAAATTCGGTGACGGTCACCTACCGTCGTGTTGCTGATACGGTAGACGTAGCAGCAGTAATTGGCCGGACGCTCTTTGAAAATGACGACGAGATTGCAGTCATAGAAAAAGAACGGTCTCGGGATTTCATAATCATCAAGGCTGTTCTCATTCTGTCTGGATCTACTATTGAGCCGCAACGGGGAGACCAGATAGATGAGACCAGAGGTTCAACTGTCTACACGTATGAAGTGCTTTCAGATAATGGCGCTCCTGCGTTCCGGGATTCAGATGACTATGACAAGGCCTTTCGCATCCATACAAAATTGGTGGCTGAGGTATGAGCAGCCAAATTATTTTAGTCGCTGAAGCCGTCAAGGACGTAATCAACGCTGCAACGTTTAGCACAGGCAGTCCAACGTTTACTGCTACCCGTGGTTACGTGCCCATGTTCGAGCTCAAAGACATGGAAACCGCACACGTAACGGTCATACCAAGAGAAATTGCAATCGTGAACACTAGCAGAGACCAGGCCGGAGAAACCTATAGCATCGATATTGCAGTTCAGCAGAGGCCGGATGGAGAAACGAATGCCCTTTTTGATGTCCTATCGTTACTGGTCGAAGAAATTACGGATCTCTTGCAGCGAACACGGCTCGCAAGCCCTTCAGCAATGTGCACTGCCGTTGGTGTCAACCCTATCTATTCGCCCGAACACATTCGCAACTGGATGCAATTCACTTCAGTAATCACAGCCGAATATAAGCTCTTCAGATGATTGATGCAGTTGTAAAATTCAATTTGGCTAAACTGATGGCGGCGACTAAGAAGGCTCGGCGTGCTTATCTGTCCCGTGCCGGTGGATTGGTGCGCCGTATTGCCAAGAACATGATCGGGCGCAGGACACGAAAGCCATCCAAGCCAGGCGAACCGCCTGCAAGTCCTACCGGACAACTCAGAAACTCGATCCTTTTTGCTGTCGAAGAACAGCGTGGTGACGTAATTATTGGGCCGGCCAAGAGCCTGATCGCAGAGATTGGTAATACACACGAATTCGGGAAACGGATTAGAGGCCGGGATTATCCCGAACGGCCATTCATGGGGCCCGCATTGGAAGCGGCAGAACCCCAGTTAAGCAAAATTTGGGAAGACTCAATCACTAAATAAGGAGCCACAACATGGCCGCAAATCTAACTGGTCTCGATGCAAAAATCTATTACAACGCCAACACATATGCTTCGCCTACATGGACGGAAATTGCAAACGTGAAGGATGTCACTCTTTCGCTTGAGGCGACAGACATCGCTGTAGCCAACCGTTCTGCTTCTGGTTGGACGGAACATATCCAAGGGCTCAAAGACGGCGAAGTCTCCTTCTCTGTTGATTGGGACACTGCTGCAGCCGGGTTCAGCAGCATAAAGGATGCATTTTTCAATTCGACAGATCTGGAAATGCTCGTCCTTGATGGCCCGCAAACTGCATCGGGTAAGCAGGGGTTGCGTGCTACCATGCAGGTGCTGAGCTTCACTCGCAACGAACCTCTCGAAGATGTTCTCACCGTTGATGTCACAGTGAAGCCGACACCGAACTCGGATGCGAATCCTGAATGGTATACCTCGTAAGCAACAACCTAAAAGGAGCTAAATGTCATCGTTCATTGATAAACAAAATGACTCGTGGGATCTGAGGATTGATTTCAATTCTATCCGGCACGTGAAACGGATTACTGGGATCAATCTCCTCAAGATTCAAGAACCTCTTGAAGGGTCAGAAGCTACTGTCGAACATGAGGGCGAAACAATACGGATGCCCCTATTTACCGAACTGGCGACTGACCCTTTGCTTTTATGTGAAGTGATTCTGGCCCTGCTGAAAGGGCAGATGGGGGCACGTAGCCTATCCGAAGATGACCTTGCAGCCCGGTTTGTTGGTGGGGTTATGGCAGAGTCACGTAAAGCGTTTTGGGGGGCGCTGATAAATTTTTTCCAGGAAGAGAGCCAGACGGATTCGGCTCAGGTGCTGAAGGCGAATCAGGAACTGATGACGCATGCAATGCGGTTCAAGACGAACCAGATAGAGGCACTAAAGATCGAGGAATTGGTGGAGATGCAATTCTCAAAATCATCTACGAACGGGCAGGGATCGTCGGGATCGATCCAGGCCCCTACACTCTCAGGGAATTGATATGGATGTCTGATTCGAAACTCGAAACGGATTGGATTCATACTTCGGCTATGCTGTCACTGGTCGCAAACGTAAACGCACCGAAGGGCAAGAAATTTTCACCGGCAAGTTTTCCGAACCCATTTAAGGGGCACAAGAAAATGAAACCTAAAGGCTCAATTGATGCCCTGAAAATTTTTGTGAGGAAGAAATGAATAACGGAGATAAAAACACGGCCAAAGTTTTTACTTTTTTATTCAGAAGGGGAAGAATCTATGCCGGAACAAATGATAACGGAGTCAACTCTGTGGAAACTCCTCGGCGGAATGGCGACAGCGATAATTGCGCTATGCGCATTTATCAAAACGCTAATCTCAGGCAAAGCAGAGGAAATTAAAAATGTTAGAGCAGAGTGTAAAAATGGTTATGACGAAGAGCTTGGACGTGCCGCTGAAATGCTCGCCTCTGAGAAAGCTGATAAGGCTGTTCTGGCCGACGAGAAAGAGCAGATCCAGAGAGAGTTCCTTGAATTTGTCAAGCAGGCTAATGACTGACCTCTGCAATGACGAGACGACCCTTACTCATGCTGCAATGAAGCGCCTGGGTGAAGTGTCGATCATGGAAAACGAAGCCCGTGCAACGGTCGAAGTCTCTGCGCAGGAATTAAAGATTGCTCTCGAGGAATACCACAAGCAATGAAAATCTACAGAGAAGACATTGATTACTGTGGGCCCGAAGGTTCTGTCCTTTCCAATTTCGTGCCACGGAAGATTGAAGGCATCGACATAAACCGTTGTTGCTACGATCACGATCAGGCATACGAAAAAGGAGGCAACTTCCTGGATCGCATGCTCGCAGATCTTCGGTTCCGTGCTGACCTGAAGATCAGGCTTGTCAGTCTCGATAAGAAACTTCGCAAGAAGATCGTCTGGGTGTATTTTCTCGCCGTCCTTTTCCTGGGCGGTTCATGTTTTGGAAAAGGGGCTAAAGATGAAACATGCGATAAGTAAAATCGGGATCATTGGCCTGCTGGCAGCAATGGTTACCGGTTGCAGCACTACCGGCCTCGAGCACAGCTACAAAGTCCTTCGCAAATATGGCGTCAAAGCTGTTCGACACATGGACGTTGAAATCGAAACAGCAACTGGTGACAAGAAGGCGAAACTTGAAAAGGCTCGAGGTGCACTTATTAAAGCTGATGAATTGATCCGCAATGACGCCTGGCCGGTTGTGAAATCTTATCTTGATAAAAAAAAATGATTCGAAACAGGCAGTTTCGAATATCATTGAAAGCACCTTACTTGCCCGTTGGGTTCGAACTGGAATGGTCATATTAAATGCCGTCAAGAAAATCATCTATTGAAGCCGGCTCTGCATTTGTCAGGCTGTTTACCAAAGACATTGAGCTTACCCGTGGCTTAAAGCGGGCCATGCAGCAGGTGAAAAGATTCGGCGCCGGAGTTGCCAAGCTTGGTGTCAAGCTCGCTGGTCTTGGCGTGGGGTTGGCTGCTGGATTGGCTGCTGCTGCTGTTCAATTCGCCAAGGCTGGCGACGAGATAGCAAAGATGAGCAAGCGGACGGGCGTGTCAACGGAGGCGCTCAGTGAACTGAAATTCGTTGCAAGCCAAACGGGGACGAACTTTTCCCAGTTGGAAAGTGCGTTCAGGAGGATGCAGCGTTCTATCGTTGACGGTGAACGGGGATTAACCACAACGCTTGACGCTCTGGAAGCACTCGGATTAACGCTTGAAGATCTTCAAGGGCTGTCGCCTGAACAGCAGTTCAGTAAATTTGCTGATGCTCTATCACAGGTTGAAGATCCAACAAGAAAAGCCGGCCTGGCAATGATGATCTTCGGTCGAAGCGGAACAAACCTTTTGCCAATGTTCCAGAAGGGTTCAAAAGGGATGATGACGCTTAGGAAGGCTGCCCAAGAATTGGGTTTAACTGTGAGCACGGAAACTGCAGAATCGGCAGAAGGGTTGCTTGACTCGTTCGATGCATTATTCAAGGTTGTTGGTCGCACCGCGTTTCAGATTGGTGCGACGTTGGCGCCTGCACTTATTCAAATGGGAAAGAATCTCACAGGGGTTGCAGCAGACGTTCTGGCTCTCGTAAAAGAAAACGAAGGGCTGATTCAGTCGTTTATAAAGGTTCCTGCCTCCGCCGATGTGATGATGGCGCAGATAAAGCTGTCGTTCATCAAGGGTCTGAATAAAATTGAAGAGGAATTGTTAATCTTCGATAAGGCTATCCGGGACACATTTTCAAACATTGCGTTTGATGTGGCAAAGATTTGGATCAATATGTTTTCTGATTTGAAGCTTGGCTTGAAGTTGTTTGCTTTAGAAGCAAAGTCAACATTGTTTAAGGTTGTGCCTGGTGCTGGATTGCTTCGATCTATTACGGGTGAAATCGCTGGAGGTATTTCAGGCGAAGCCCCGAAGACTATAGAACAAGAAATTAACGCCGAACTTGTTGCGGCTGTTGCTAAGAGTGAAGATAAAAGAAAAAAGGCGCAGGCATTTATTGAAGGGCTCAGGCAAGCAGAAAGCGCCAAACGTTTAGAGAAATTTAATAAGGCGCTCGAATTGTCTGCAAATGAATTATTGAAAGCTCAAAAGAAACTTAATGAGGCCAGAAAGAAAGCGTCAGAAACCGGTGAAGGCTCTGCGCTGCGGCTGGATGGTGGGCTCCTAAAAGCCGATGAGCCGATGGGCGGAAATATCGATCTCGATAATCTTATAAATGGTGTCCGGGATGCCGGGGCTGTCGCCATGGGGTCATTCAACGTTGCAGCCTTAGCCAGCCTACAAGCGGTGACTGGTCACGATCAAAAAATGTTGAAGGCCGCAGAGCGAACAGCAGACGGTGTTGAGGATTTGAACGAAAAAGAACTGGCTTTTGGATAATGGCTATCACATCATTCGAAGAATCTGAATCACGGAAATTTACAGACGGGCGCACTGGAAAGCGCTCGTTTATTATTCGTGGCACGGCAGACCAGGATGCTGCCATTACCGAACTGAAGAGTGTTGCAGGTAGCAGTTTCTTCGGCCTGTCTCGTGACCAGGTTACCGTCGAACCGATCATGACGGACGAAAACGCCTCCGGTGGCGTCTGGCGAGGCACTGCAGACTATCGTCTGGCCGTTCGTCCTTTACCTGAAGCGTCTGGTGATTCGTTCTTCAACTTCGATACTGGTGGTGGCACTCAACACATAACGCAGAGCAATGGCACTGTCGCTAGCTTTGTTTCAACTGGGACTGCTCCGACAGGCAACGGCGCCATTAATGCAGTTCCAGGTGGTTCTGTTGAAGGTGTTGATATCGTTGCGCCGATATACAACTTTTCGGAAACGCATATCTTCGCACTGGAAACGGTGACCACAGCCTACAAAGGGATCCTTTATGATCTCACAGGCAAGATTAACGACGCAGCATTCAAGGGCACCAATGCCGGCGAATGTCTGTTCATGGGTGCTTCAGGTCAATCTAAGGGCGAAGATCAATATGAGATCACTTTCAATTTTGCTGCGTTGCCCAATAAGACGAATTTTGCAGTTGGCGATATCACGGGAGTAAATAAACGTGGATGGGAATATCTCTGGGTAGTTTATGGCGATGCTGTTGATGAAGATACGCTAATCAAGACGCCTAAATCTGTGCATATCGAACGGGTTTATGACGAAGGAGATTTCAGCACCTTAACTATCGGAACTTAACTAATGCCTGCGGGTGATAAGTTTCGAAAGGTTTCAAGGGGCGACAAGTTCAGCTTCAAATCGACTACTTATAACTCGATGGTGGAGGCGGCGAAGGCGCACGAACAGCGGCAGAACCTTGAGGTAAATGTAAAAGATCCATTTGAGGATTCCGGGATTGTCCTGGTGAAGAATACTTCGGGCGCAGCGGTTGGCGTTTATCATGTCCTCGGCATCGAAGATAATCTCATCATTTCGCCGTCTGGTGCTACCGGCGAATTGCAGCGCAGCATGATTATCGATGGCGTGACGCCAACCGCTGCGCATCTCGGCAAGTTCGTCGTCACAATGGAGGCTATACCAGATGATGAAATTGGCCGGGCTTGGATTTCGGGCACGTTTCCATGCCAGGTAAGCGTGACGAGCGATGCGTCTGGAACAGATAACAGCAGGGCAGATATCAAAGCGGGATTTACAAATGAGCTTGAAATTAATACGTCTGGTTCAGCAGAGGTGTTGACACTCAATCCAGGCACGGGTTCGCAGTGGGCTTCTGTAAGAATTGGTGGCGGATCCGGTATCCCTTCGCCGTCTGCTTCTGGGCAGATGCTTTACTCGCCGTCAGGGACAACATGGGAGCTGTTGGAACCGACCGTAAACGGTCATGTAATTCAAGTTGTGGATGGTGTTCCAGTTTTTCAGTATTTGAGATTAACGTAATATGGCATGGACCCATTTCCCACTTGATGCTAGCAGCATAATTACCGACGAGGCTGTTTGGCAAGAATTAGTTGAGGGTATTAATGAACGTGCAAGGTGGGCGGGTGTATCTGAAATTGCAGTTCCTGTTGCTGGTGATGAATTTTTTACGGCAGCAAAAGCGAAGGAAATGCAAGATAAGGTTGAAGAAATTATTCCATTTTTTACAGATCCTGATCCAACTATTGATAAGGATAGTGTTGTTTTTACCAATTGGACATTTTCGACATTTATGCAATGGATGGAGATTAATGTTCCAGATGCACGTATATATTTTTGGACAGGGCTGCCAAGGTGGCATAGATGGGTTGACAATAGCTCAATCTTTGGGTCTGCGGTAGTCGGAGATAACGCCATTTATCCAAATCCGAATCTTATAGATCATTATGTTGTTCAGATTTACAGGATGCTCAACGAGCTTAAATATACAACGAAAACTGTATCATGGGGATCTGAGCAGGATCGTGGCCTGCGGTGGATGAGCAGCCTTGGCTCTTACCCGGATCCGAGATTGTTTACCCCTCCGGCAAACCCGGCCACCGAATTGTTTGATGGCCCGGCACAGACTTATGTAGAAGATCATTGGGCTTCGGGTGATTGGTGGGCACCTGATCCGCCTGAAATTCCACCTCAAAGTAATACTGTAAATGGCCCTTATTACGTTATTATTAACCCGGCGCCTTGGTATTCAATGCAGAATGGCGGATGGGGCGAAACTAGATATGTGGCGAACGCTTCAGGTGCAGTCTTTGCTTCCGGCGATGCATTAATTGAAATCGGGCGAAAGCGAACAAATTTGAATTCGATTACAGTTGTATCAGGAGATGCATCAAAAATCTTTGCTTACGAGGTGCCATATACAAGGGTCTATGACAATGATGGTGGTGTTACCCCTCCATTTGGCCCATATAATGAAATAATCACAACAGGTGATGCAGTGAAGGTTCAGGTTGAAGAGAATCATACAAGCGGCACCCTGTTGGCGTCCGGTCTTAGTTATGACGATTCCCGCCCAACGCCAACGCCCCAGCTTTCGGATGTTAGCGGCGGATACTCTGAGCGATACGAAGAAACGTATCATGAACTTAATGCCGAAGTGTTAATCGAATTAGATTTTGATAAGATGACATAAACGGAAAAACCAAAATGCAAGAAGCCATTTTCAGACAACCTGGATCGCTATTAGATTACACTCCTGCAGCAGATGTTACTGCGGGCACGGTGATCATTTTCTCGCCAGATATGGTTGGGATTCCGCCTACTGATATCGCAGCGAACCAGAAGGGTCACGTCAACATTGAGGGCGTGCATGAATTTCTGAAACCGACGGGCCAAGCCTTCGCTACAGGTGCACTCGCCTATTGGGATGACACTACGAACCAGGCAACGGGGCAGGCAACAGGCAACACCCTTCTTGGTCGTGTTGTCTTGGTTGCAAATGCTGATGATGATCGGGTGGGTATCAAGATTGGTAACGCTCCGCAAGGTGTTACAGGCTCAACGGGTGCAATAGGCCCAACAGGAACGAGTGTCACGGGCCCGACCGGTAGTGATGCTGATACAACAGGCCCGACTGGCTCTGCCGGCACAGCAGGCTCAACAGGCCCAACAGGTGACACTGGCGCAGCAGGCCCGACTGGTAGCGACGCAAATACGACAGGCCCAACTGGTGACACAGGCGCAGCAGGTTCGCAAGGCCCAACCGGTGACACGGGTGCAGCAGGATCTGCTGGCTCATCTGGCCCGACTGGTGACACCGGTGCAGCAGGCGCACAAGGTGACACGGGTTCAACAGGCCCGACTGGTGACACGGGTTCCGTAGGTTCGCAAGGGTCAACAGGCCCCACTGGTAGCGATGCCAACACGACCGGCCCAACGGGCGATACCGGTGCAGCAGGATCTGCTGGCGCTACAGGCACTGCTGGATCTGCTGGTGCAACTGGCCCGACCGGTGCAGCGAGCTCGGCATTCTATGGCGAGATATCTGTTGCAAATAATGCTGTCGGTCAAACGTTGACGACGGCGGACACTGCAGAACAGATCACACAGTTTGCCGATGACGGGCAATCTAACGGCGTGACAACA
>Ga0080013_1003949_pt1 | contig 14983 bp, 15 predicted proteins | sample ETNvirenome_6_85_FD_69236 | JGI IMG/M metagenome (GOLD analysis project Ga0080013, IMG submission 69236) | Marine viral communities from the Pacific Ocean - ETNP_6_85 (SPADES assembly) (version 2) | ecosystem: Environmental > Aquatic > Marine > Oceanic | place: Pacific Ocean | collected 2013-06-19
ACAATTTATTGAAGCGTGGATCCAAACAGGAAAAGACATTCTTGAAAATAACAAGGGGGTATTTGATCACGAACCTTTGTTTGCTTTAATTCCCATATTTGTAAATAAAATGAACTTAAGGTTCGTTGGCCCAGAGTATTGTACCTGGCCCGGACACACTAACGAAAATACCCACATTACAATGGGACTCGCTGATGCAGAATCAAAGAAGGAATCTCTCAGAAAACTTGGTATGTCCGAGGAATTAATTGAGTGGCAATCACCGGGGAATTTAACATGAAAATTAAAGGAATTGGATTACCTTTTAGTGTTCACCAGTCTTCATGTTCTTCTATGTCACCCGAGAAATTCACATGGACAGAGGATGACGCAGATATAGAAGTGTGGATGGACAATGATATCCCTGACGCAATCCGTGTTCCTCTAGAGGAAGGTAAGAAAAGATATGCGTGGATTTGTGAGTCAAGAGCAATCGTACCACAATTAAGACAAGCATTTAAACAAGAGAAATTATTCAAAGACATTATAGATTCATATGATGCCATTTTCACTTGCGAACAAGAGTTAATAGAGAAACACGACAAAATTCATTTTTCTTTTGCTGGTAGCAACCTCCCTTGGGTTAATGATAAGAAATATAAGATTCACGAAAAAACAAAAACTATATCTTTCATTGCGTCATCAAAGAATATGTGTAAGGGCCACGAATTGCGACATAGACTTTTTGAAAAAATCAAAGGCCAACCTTTGTCCGTTCAAACGTCTGCGTTCGGTGTTGATGTTCATGGTTCTATAACTGGAAAATGTTTTGGATATAAGCCAGGATGTCACATAAAAGGATATACCGAAAACGAATGGCACGACAAATTGCAAGCATTGGAAGATTACATGTTTTCTGTTGTCATAGAGAATGATTTGTACGACACATATTTTACGGAGAAGTTAACGGATTGTTTTGCAACAGGAACGATTCCAGTTTATTGGGGAACAAGGAGAGTAGGTGATTATTTCAACACAGATGGAATAATTTTCATTGACGATAATATTGAATCGGTGTATAATAAACTAAAAGAGTTGACTCCAGAAGTATACAGGTCTAGATTGGATGCAATTGAGGATAATTTTGAGCGTGTGAAAAATATGATGACGGCAGATGATATGTTATACGACAATATAAGGAAATTGAATTGAAATATATTACATTTACTACGAGTGGTTCTCTTAAACTTTGTGAAAATTTTCTATTAAGCACAAGGAATGTTGGTATTGAGGATTCGGTGACAGTATATTGTCTTGATACAAAGTCGTTTGATGTTATTAGTGATTATAATTGCGAAGTTAAACTATTTGATGTTTCTGTTTCTGATAATTTTCATGAATATGGAAGACATGAATTTAGACGAATAACAGAAGCGAAAATACAAATTATATTAAACGCTTTGGCCGAAAATGAATCATTGATCTATACTGATTGCGATGTGGTATTTGTTGATGATCCAACAGAACATATTATTGAAATAGAAGAGAACACCAGAGAATCACATCCTGTGGATATATTCTTTGCTTCTGACGATCCTTTCATGCCAATTTGTACAGGATTTATGTACATAAAAAACAACAGTGCAGTTCATTCACTGTTTAATAAATATTTTGAATTAAATTCAATGTACAGTGAACAGAAAAACGAACACATGTTCGATCAAGAAATTATTTATGAAATACTAAGAAAACACCTATTAGAAGATGACATAACGTGGGGAGCATATCCTACTTCTTTCATAAAGAATGGTCATTTATATTGGAGTGAATCAGAAAGAACTGGAAACGAATCTGTCATTCACTGCAATTTTACAATAGGTGAGCAGAATAAAATAAACAGGTTCAAAGAAGCAAATCTTTGGTACATTAAAGAAGAGGTTACGAAATGATACCAGCAACAATATATAATGCGCATTATTTGTTTGAAAGTGGGGTATTAGATTTTAATTCCCCAGTAGAAATACATGTTTCAAGATTTTCTAATAATCAGCAGATTGTGGATTCTTCTATGGAAACATACCCAAACTATAAAATCCCATTCACAAATCCAGATGCATATAAGGTTTATATTAATTGCAATGAACCTATTACTTCTCAGAATAGAGAACGGATGGAAGTTGTAATCGCAAATCACGAACAGTATGATTTAATTCTAACATCGGATGAAGAGATTTTGAGAAATTGCGGGAATGCAATTATGTTTCCATACGGAACAACATGGTTAAACAAGGGACACATAAATCACCAAGATGGATTAGGTGTTTATGATGAATCACTGGATGAGTTGTGTGAAAATAAAAAATTTGAAGTAAGTTTCTTGTGTTCTGTTCCCACTAAAGGATATGAAATTAGGCGATCTCTTTGGAACAATAAGGATAAAATTAACATTCCAAAATGTTTCTACACAAGCACAAGAAATCAATTAGAGGGGGGTGAACCTCTTCCAGAAGACGACAAGAAATATCTGTTCAATTCTCAATATCATATTGTAATTGAAAGTACTTGTGCAAAAAACTATTTCACCGAAAAGTTAATTGATGCTATGCTCACCAAAACAGTACCAATTTATTGGGGTTGTCCAAATATTGGTGATTTTTTTGATATGAGGGGGATGCTTCTCGTCAACAATGAAGTCGGGATAATAAACGTATGCAACAGGTTCATCACAGAAGATCTTTACGAACAATTGTTACCAGTCATAGAAGAGAATTATAAAAGGGCAAAGAATTTTGCAAGGTCATTTGCTGTTCGGGTGAAGGAACTCATTCAACCGAAAATAGATAATAAAAACCTTTTGAGTATTGGTATTCTTTCTTTAGAAGAGAGAAAGGAGAAACACCTTGATAGGTTGTTGATGTTATTGGGAAACCAAATGGATGAGGATCTGAAGAGAAAGGTAGAAATAATAATAAACATCGACGATGGAGGAAGAACAGTAGGAACCAAAAGGAATGAAATATTAAAAAAGGCTAGTGGTAAATTTGTATGTTTTGTTGATGACGATGATGGGGTAGCCGAAGACTACATCAAAGAAATTGTTGACGTAATTGAAAACAACGAAGAGTTGGATTGTATCGGTTTTAGTGGAATGTATTATGAAAATGGCACTCCACGAATGGTATTCAAACATGCGAATGAATATGGGGGTCATTATAAAGATTCATCGGGAGTTCAACACAGACCGGTGAATCATCTAAATCCAGTGAGAACAGAAATAGCACGGAAAATTAAATTCCCAGAAAAGAATTTTGGAGAAGATAGTGATTATTGTGATCGGTTATTTGATACAGGTCTATTGAAGAATGAAGTCATATTAGACAAAATAATGTATCATTATTATTATTCAAATGAAGTATCAAGGACACAAAATGGGTAAATATATTATTAGTTATAGTTTATGGGGCAATACACCCATGTACACAATCGGTGCAATTCGGAATGCCGAACAAGCAAAAGAAATATATCCCGACTGGATTTGTAGGTTTTATGTTGGTGACGATGTTTCCAAGCATATAGTTTCTAAGTTGCAATCTTTTGATAATACAGAAGTGATTGTTATGCCACACAAAGAGAATGATTGGCGGGGAATGTTTTGGAGATTCTATGCAGTTGACGCCAACGATGATTCGGAATACGTTATATTCCGGGATACAGATTCACGACTATCGTTTAGAGAATATGAAGCAATAAGAGAATGGTTTTATAGTGGAAAATATTTTCACATTATGCGTGATCACCCATACCATTCAGAGGCAATACAAGGTGGTATGTGGGGATGTAAACCAAAAGAATTATTAGACAAAATTAACAAAGAAGTGTATGCAAAACATAATCTCCCAATAGTTACAAATTTAGAAAATGTTATCCGTGATTGGATGAAGAACGAAAAAAGAAAAACAGAATCTGAAATTGGAAAGTTTATATCAGAAGAAAAATACAATGAAAAAGGAATAGATCAGAACTTTCTTGGTTCTTTATTATATCCTTTGGTATATAAGGATGCATTTATACATGATAGTTATCCAATGTATAATTGCTATTCTGGTAGATTTGATTATCAGTACAATCCAAAAGGTAAAGAAACCAACACAGGATTTCCTACTATGCGGGCCGGTGATTGGAATAATTTTGTTGGACAAGTATACGACGAGAATGATGTTCCATCACAAGAGTATGCAGATGTGGTGAAACAGAGGGATGAATGTTTGTATGCGGATTGGGGAACATTATAATGGGTATAACAGACTATAACTTTCAAAGAATGTTAAAATATCTTCCAGTAGATTCTTTGTGTGAATTGGGAGATCAGTGGCTTTTTATATCACAAGTACCACACCACACATTCTCCAAAGATTTTTTTGAAAGAGATGACAACAAACATCTAGTAAATGAATATGTAAGTGTAGATTACATGGATAGACCTAGTGTTTCTCTTCGCCTTGATTTAAATAAAGATATTCACGAACAAAGTTCATATGATGGTGCGAAATATGATTTGGTAACTGATTTTGGGACATTAGAACATTGTGGTAATTATTATCAGGCATTAAAAAATGCTTATGATTTATGTAAGGTGGGTGGAGTAATGATATTTTCAACACCCAAAGTAAATAATTGGCCAGGACATTGTTTTCATACTTTCACTAAAGAGTTTTTCATTAAGTTGTGTGAAATCACCAACATGGAAATTTTGTTTATTGAAGAATTCCCTGCATGTGGTAATGTCACTGATGGTTGGGAAATATGTGTAGAGACAAAGAAGACAAATAATAAATTTCCAACAAAGGAAGAATTTGATAAGCAATTAAGAGAATTGTATTCATCAATAATAGATGAACATGCTCCCGGCCGTTCTCAAATGGGATTAACAGAGAAAGAAGCAAAAGAATATGCAGAATAATATTCTAGTATCACAAGGTGGTTGTGGGACTACTTCTTTAGTTGCTGTGCAATTTGAGTATCAATTGGATTCGTGTGGAACCATCATACAGATTCCTGTACCACCTATAATCCGTAAAGGCGAGGACATTTTAACTGGTGAAGATGTTCATATACACACAAGAGATAGTAAGGATGTTGATTCTAGGTTTCCGAATTCTAAAATAATTTATATTTTTCCAAATCCATATGATTTGGTTCTTTCTTCATGTGGAAGAAAGTTTGGCGAAGATACATTCATATATTATCATTCTGGAAATCTTCTACCTAAGTATATTCTCGACGAAGATAATAAATATAAACAATTTTGCGATACCAATGGCCACCCAACAGGAACCGCAGAAGAAATTTTGATAAAATATTTAGACTTCAATCAGGACACACTGGGACTAGAAGACCATTACAATAAGTGGAGATATAATGATGATAGATCGTACTCTATTAGGTTTGTTAAGTATGAAGGTCTTTTAGAACATGGTGGTTCTTTGTTTAATGATTGGTGGGGATTAAGTATACCAGAAAATTCATGGCAACCGAAGAAAAGGGCTGCTAATTATAAAAACTTAAGTAAAGACACAATTTCTAAATTGGAATTGATATATGGAGATTGGTTTGAGAAATATCAATCATTACCTTCAGTAGAAGATTTATACCCAAAGGAAGAAAATTAAAATGAAAGATAAAATATGTGTGGTTTCTGTTGGGTTGGACGGAAGAGAGCAATATTCTAAATTTGCCTCCATACTTGAACAAAAGGCAATAGAAAATGGGTATGATGCAATGGTTTGGAAAAATGAATTTCCTCCAAACTCTCCTACTCATCAGGAAGTTCCATATGCATTCAAACCTTTTGCAATCCAAGCAGCGAGGGATGCGGGATATAATAAAGTTCTTTGGATGGACTGTAAGTGTTATATTCTTTCTCAGATAACTCCGATAGAAGAAGCATTAGAAAAGGATGGATACTGGTTTGTGGAGGATGGTATGACAGTTGGTGAGTGGTGCAAGGATTCAGCACTTCCTCTTTTGGGAATAACAAGAGAAGAAGGATTTGGTATGAATGTCATTGCAGCAAAACATTTTGCTCTAAACTTTGAACATAAAATTGCTAGAGATTTCTTTGATGCTTATATGGGATATGCTGTAAATGATGGAGGAGAAGCATATATTGGTCCTTGGACAAACGAATCAGGACAAGCATCTTCTGATGAAAGAGTTCGAGGACATAGACACGACCAATTATGTGGAAGTGTTGTTCTTAATAGGCTCAATATGAAAATGTCTTATAATGATGTTGTTGATTGGAGGGACGGTTGGAAGTTTAAGGGAAAATCAGGACATGGTCCTCACGGAACATTCAACCCATTGATTTTGTTTGATGGATATTTACATGGAGATGCGTTGACATGTAAATGTCCAATATGTTTGGAGATGAATCCTAAAATTTTAAGTGGTGAAATAACTCCTCCCGATTCATTTTACCGAGATGATATTAAACAATTAATATCAGGCGGATTTGATAATGAATAAAGTAATATCATTCAGTTTGTGGGGAAACAAAAAACAATATATTTTGGGTGCTATATTGAATGCAGATATTGCAAAAAAAGAGTGGCCTGAATGGATATGTCGTTTTTATGTTTCACCCAATGTTCCAGAATCTTCTGTAGACGAATTAAAGTCTAGAGATAATGTTGAGGTTATTGTGATGAATGAAGATGAGTCATGGAATGGAATGTTTTGGAGGTTCTATGCAGCGAGTGATACAAAAGTAGATGTTGCTATATTTAGAGATGCAGATTCTAGAATTGGTTTACGAGAAAAAGCAGCGGTTGATGAGTGGTTAGCAAGTGATAAAAAATTTCATATAATGAGAGATAATTGTGTTCATGCTTGGCAAATAATGGGCGGAATGTGGGGTGTTAGAAATTGGGCTTTAAGCGAATTAGAAGATTTAATAGAGAATTTTAAATACAAAAATAAACATAATGAATTTGGAATAGACCAACTATATTTAAGCATAGACATATATCCACAAATTTGGAAACAAGCACATATTCACGATGATTGGTTTGATGGTTTTGAATGGGAAGAAAAGCATCCGTTTCCAATTCCCAGAATTCGATGTAAAGTGGATGAAAAATACGAATTACAGAATCATCTGATGAACAGCATGTCGGCTGAAGACAGATCACGAATCTGGGATGGTAATATCACCAAATTTGAGAATGAGGAAGGTGATGATAATTGTGAGTTTAAAAAATGTGATGTTTGTGGTATTAAACATGATGATGATTATATTGGTAAGATTGAAGGTATACTACCATCTGATGAGAAAAAATATAGTTACCTTATTGGAGATTTGATATGAAAAAAATAGTAATTACTGGCGCACTTGGATATCTTGGAACAGAACTCTGCAAACTATATTCTGGTGAGGCGCGTTTTAAAAATATTGTTGCCGTAGATAGTAAATTTGTTTCTGAGAGGGTTAGTCAACTACGCGACTGGGGTATCGAATTTATTCAAGCATCGATATTGGATGAGGAAACCATAAAAGAAATAGTATCAGATGCTGATGTGGTTATACATCTTGCTGGAATAACAGACGTTGCTTATACTAAGACCGAATCAAATATAGAACAAGACACACTGATTAGGAATACTGCTATTCGTGGCACAAGAAACATCATCAACAATATTACTGATGATTGTAAACTTATATTCCCTTCTACTCATGTTGTTTATGAGGGGTTCGAGGAAACAAAGACTGACATAGACGAGTCTGAACCACCATGCCCTGTTCTTTCTTACTCACAAGGCAAAGTCCAATCTGAAGTGGATTTGGTGGAGTCTAATAAGAATTATGTTATTTTGAGATTAGCAAGTGTTTATGGTTATTCATCAGACACGATGCGAATAAACATTATGCCCAACCTATTTTCTAAAATAGCCTCCCAAAATGGAACTATCAAATTATTTTCGGGTGGTGTTCAACTTAAAAGTATAGTTCCACTTTTGGATGTTGTTAGATGCATGAAGTTTATGGCAGAAAATGCCGATGTAAGAAGGGAACTATTCCACCTTTCTAAAGAAAGTGCGTCAGTAAAGGAAGTTGCTCATATTTGCAAGGAGATCAATCCTAAACTAAACATTATAGAAACAGATGACAAAATTCCAAATTTGGGTTATACAATTTCAAACAAGAAATTATTGTCTACTGGATTTGAATTTAGATACAATCTTAGAGATTGTGTCAAAGAGATGATAGAGAAGTGGTCAGCGAAAGAAATGAATCCCGATTTGGAATATTTGGATAGGGGTGGTAATGAATACATCGATGATCGTGGTAAGATTACAAACTATGAGTTATCAGAACCAATCAACCTAATTGGAATGATCGATTCTAAAAAGGGAACGATGAGGGCTAATCACTATCATCCAATCCAAGAACAAAAATGTCTTCTGGTCGAAGGGCAATATATCAGTGTCATCAAAGACTTGTCCGTTCCGAATGCACCAATTGAAACCAGAGTAGTCAATAAGGGTGATGTTGCTGTCATCAAACCCAATGTTGCACATACTATGATTTTCACACAAGATTCTGTCTTCTTGAATTTGGTCAGAGGAGAAAGAGAACACGAAAATTATGGAGTAACTCATACCATTCCTTATAATTTGGTAGATGATGAGTTGAAGAATAGGCTACTATCGACGTACAAACTTTCCTGTCGTTCTTGTGCTAATGTTCATCTGGAACGATGTGTTTCTTTGGGAACATCTCCACTCGCAAACAATCTCGTTGACTCGGAAGACCAAAAGATAGTTACCTATCCCTTGGAAATGAATTATTGTCCGCAATGTCACAACTGCCAATTGTCTGTTGTGGTTCCTCCAGAAGATATGTTTGATAATTATCTGTACGTTTCTTCCACCTCCTCAAAGTTCGTAAAGCATTTTGAAGAAGCCGCTGAAAAGTACATTGAAGAATTTGATCTAAACGAAGACAGTTTTGTGATTGATATTGGTAGCAATGATGGTGTAGCACTAAAGCCTCTCAAGGAGAAGGGGATTAAAATTCTCGGTATAGATCCTGCTAAGAATATTGCAAAAATGGCGAACGAAGATGGGATTCCTACTTACAATGGATATTTTGATGACTATACTGTAGGTGACTCAGAATCCCCAGATCTAATAACTGCCTCCAATGTTTTTGCTCATTCTGATAAACTATATGAGATGGCAACAAATTCTTTTGATATACTAAAAGAAGATGGGGTGTTTATAGTTGAGGTTCAGTACTTGCTATCAACTCTACAGGATTTGACGTTTGATAACATCTACCACGAACATACCAACTACTGGTCTGTAACTTCTATCAATAAATTTTTCAATATGATGGGACTTTGTGTTTATAAAGTTGAGTATGTAGAAACACACGGAGGATCTATTAGAGTATATGTCAGAAGACACAATGAATTACCTGTAGATCCAAGTGTTGAACAGTTCTTATCAAAAGAAAATGATCACGGTATAACTAAACTCTCCACATATAAGGATTTTGCTGAAGAAGTTCATAGAATGAAGATGAATGTGAGAAAGAATATTGATAAATTGAAAGAGCAGTATGGTAGAATTGCTGGTTATGCTGCTCCCGCAAAGGCAACAACTGCATTGAACTTTTTCGGAATAGACAATAATGACATTGAATATGTTATAGAAGACAATTCCATGAAGCATGATAAGTTCATCCCTTGTGTCAACATTCCTATCAAAGATAAAGATTATTGTATGGAAAATTTACCTGATGTAGTTGTGGTGTTGGCTTGGAATTTCTTTGATTATATCAAAGAACAAAATCAAGATTTGATAGACGCGGGTTGCACATTTATTAACATGAATGATTTGATGGAGAGATAGTAAACGAAATGAAGATTTTGGTGATACAAGAAAACGGAAGACATGATTCTAACCGAAAATTTCGGGAGTGTTATTCTTTACAAAGGGCGTTTAAAAATTTAAATCATGAGTGTGATATATGGGGTTTGGGACATTCCAATTATGAGACTCCTCCAGATTTCAATTCTTATGATTTGATTTTTAATTTGGAAAATTATACAGAGGAATGGTTGCCAAATTTAGCACAAATAAAAAATCCAATGAAAATTATGTGGTCCATAGATTCACATGTTCGAGGCACGGAAGTATTTGAAGAAATTTATAGAAGGTCAAACTATGATTATCTCCTTCATGCTATATTGGATCATGTAAAAGATAAGCATCATATTTGGTTTCCGATAGGTTATGATGAATCTTTAATTAAACCTATGGGTGTGGAGAAGACTATTGATTTTGGTTTCTGTGGTAATTTTTGTAACAGAGAGCCGGTTCTTCGGTGGTTAAAGAAAGATCATAATCTTCACCTTGACATCTTTGTAATAGGAGATAAGATGGTTGAGACAATAAATTCATACAAGTGTCATTTTAATTTAAGTGTTGGGAATGACATGAATTATAGGTCTTTTGAAACTCTAGGATGTAAAACTTTGTTAATGACGAACGGGAATCATCAATACGATAAACTCGGATTCGTAGACGGTGAGAATTGTCTTTTGTATGAAAATACAGAAGACATCAAAGATAAGATTAATCAGTTTAGAGAAATGTCTGATGATGAAATTAATAATGTGGCAAGTAAAGGTCATGAGTTTGTAAAATGCCATACCATTACGAAGAGGGTTGAGAAACTATTGGTAGATTTAAATGTTAGTTAGAATTGATGATTTTCCTATGGGTAGTCCCCAACACTATCATCCTCACCTTTGGTGGAATGACTATCGTGATAGATGTTTAGAATGGATAGTTCCTTTTGAAGAAAATGAAGTTGATTACATTTTTGGAGTTAGTCCTCTTTTGTTTAACGATGGGGATATTGAATTTTTAGATGAAAACATAAAGAAAGGAAGAGTTGTCATGCATGGTTTTGATCATGCATTTGGAATTTGGAATGGAGATATAACAAGGACTTGGCCGACGGGAGGAGAATTCTCTGTTCTTGATTATGAGGATATACAAATAAAATATGAAAAATGCAATTCTATATTAGAAAATGTAGGTTCGTATGATAAAACACATTTTATACCACCCTTTAATTCTTTTACCCAACCCCTGTTGGATTTTTTATCCAAAGAAACAGAAGTAAATACTTTACACGGAGAGAAAGTAATATTTAATGAGTGTCTTAGCATTCCAATTACTTTTCCAGACAATATAGATTTTATAATGACAGAAGACGGTAAAGATTATGCTAATGTCGAGGTAGTTATGAGCAACATAAATATAATAGAACACCCAACACTGCATTGGCAGTTTGATTATTATCGTGGGAATATAGGAAAATATGAAACCTTTGCGAAAATGTTGAAAGATTTAAAATGAATACAACAGAATTTTGGAATATAAACGAAGACAGACATTACATGAAAAATGTGCTGTATCCAGAGATAGGACACCTTTTAAGAGACAAAGAATCTAGAAAGGTTCTTGATGTCGGTGTTCAGGATTATAACAAACATAATAAAGAACTTTTTCAAAATAACGATATTGAATATTGGCAGATAGATGATTTTAGCGATAAGCATAGTTTACAGTATGCAGAAGATGTTTCACAATTGAGTTGTGATAAATTCATACAGACTTCTATATTAGATTTACCCATTAATTATCCAGAAACAAAAAATTATTTTGATTGTATAATTTCAATAGGTGTGTTGGGGTTTTATAGATTTGAACCTGAAATTGTTGATTCATATCTTGATTCGGTTCATTCGTGTTTGAAAGAAGGTGGATTGTTTTATCTTCAATATGCAAGGGATTTGAAAGAATTCCACATAGATGAAGATAAAATTTCACAATTGTTTAGTGTTGAACGAAAAGATAAGGCTGGATGCTTTTACTTTTTAAAAATGAAAAAAGGAAATGAAAAATGAATATGCAAGGATTTTATGATAAGTTTAGATCTAACATATACAGCCAGAATGGTGAGGATGGGGTTTTAGATGTTATTCTAAAAGAACTTGAAATTGAACCATCAACTTCGTGGAGTGTGGATGTCGGTGCATATGATGGTATTTCATATAGTAATGTCCGCAACCTAATTGATAAAGGTGCTAATGCTGTAATGATAGAGCCTTCTATTGTTGGTGGTATTTGTGAACCAAAATTTGAACAACTGAAACATCTACCAGAAACATTTCCAAATGTGATCGCTTTTAATTATGCCGTTATTCCTTCTTCATATTCAGAAGAAGAGAAAGAACAATCAATAAGTGCCATTGAAAATAATGATTCTGACTGCGGTAAGCAAAGAGAAGAAAAATTAGAAGGTATGGAGATTGATGAAATTTTAGACAACACTGAAATTCCAGAAGATTATGATATACTAAACATCGACACAGATAGATGTGATCATCCGATATGGATGGATCATAAAAAATATAAACCCAAGATTGTGATAATTGAAATTGAAAGTTCTATTCCGCCCAATTCTGCTACCATGCGGGACTCTTTGTCTAATATCACAGACAAACAAGATTATGAACTTGAAATATCTTCTTTTTCTTATAGTCTTAGTATCGCAAAAGAAAAGGGATATTCGTTAGTTTGTCATACTGGTAATATGATTTATGTTCGGAATGATTTGGTTGATAGATTGTCTATTCCAAAAGAACTTATAAACAGTGCAGAGTTATTTAACAGGAGTTGGTTATTATGAATTATATTTTTATACATATCCCCAAAACTGGAGGAACCTCTGTCGCTCAAGCATTAGGAAAAGACAGAGGGTATTTTGGACACACTAGTATTAGACAGATAATTGATGGTTCAGGTAAATATGCCCAACAGTTGCTCCAAGTAGCGATGAAACGAGATGTAAGCCTAGAAAAACAGGTTATGGACACATTTAGTTTTTCTGTTGTCAGAAATCCGTGGGACAGATTGGTAAGTTGGTTTTTTTGTCAACTAACCACCGCGAACCGAGAATACTGTAATCATTATGGTCAAAATTTTAAAGAATGGGTGATGAATGGTCATATGCAAATTCATGAGGAGCAAGCTCAATTTTTTGGTTCTGGTAGAGTTTCTAATGTGTTTTCACAATCAGAATGGTTGGTTGATTTTTCTGGTAAAATTGTAGTAGATACTATAATAAGATTTGAAGAATTAGAAACAGAATGGAAAAGTATTATGAAAAAATTAAATGCGGAAGATTTACCACATTTAAACAAATCACCACACAATTTAAGAAATATCAATTATAGAGAACATTATGATAATGAAATATTAGATTATATCGATAGTACTAATATCTTTCAAGAAGATATAAAGAATTTCAATTTTGTGTTTTAAAAAGGAATTGGTTAGGAGATAAACGTGAATAAAAACAGGAGATCAACATGAGTAAAGTTATTGTTACAGGCGGCGCGGGATTTATAGGTTCAAATCTTGTAAATAGACTATTAAAAGATGGCCATAAAGTAACCGTTATAGACAATGAATCATCTGATGCACACGACCATCCACATTGGAACGAAAATGCCAGCAACTTTAATTGTGATATAAATGATTATGCCCAATTAAAGTCTATTACAAAAGATATAGATGTGATTTTTCATTTAGCCGCAGAAGCAAGAATACAACCCACAATTGAGAACCCCAGACTTGCAGTACAAACAAATGTATTGGGAACTTGTAATGTTTTGCAAGCCGCAAGAGAGTCTGGTGTTAAAAGAGTTGTATATTCTTCTACATCATCTGCGTATGGTCTGATAAATCCTATCCCAAACACAGAAGATATGCCAAAAGATTGTTTGAATCCATACTCGGTTTCCAAGACTGCGGGAGAAGAACTTTGTAAGTTGTATACAGATTTATTTGGATTGGAAACAATTACTTTTCGATATTTCAATGTGTATGGCAAGAACCAACCGCAGAGAGGACAATATGCACCAGTGATTGGTATATTCCAGAGACAGCATAATGCAGGAGAAGCACTAACTATAGTGGGCGATGGGTTGCAACGTAGAGATTATGTAAATGTTTCTGATGTTGTTGAAGCAAACATATTAGCCGCAACAACAAACAATAAAGATGCGATAGGTGAAATATTCAACATAGGAACAGGAACTAATCATAGTGTTATGGATTTAGTTAAGTTGATAGGTGGTGAAGATGCTGACTATAAGCATTTACCGCAGCGGGAAGGTGAAGCAAGGGAAACACTTTCAGATTGTTCTAAAGCATATAGATACTTAGGATGGACTCCTATAGTAAAACTTGAAGATTGGATTTTAAACAATGAAAAAGAAAACACCAACGGATAAAACAATCACACTTTGCATGATCGTGAAGAATGAAACCCATATTGTCCACGAATGTTTGGAATCAATGGTTCCTTATATTGATCGGTATGACATTACTGACACTGGTTCTACAGACGGAACGCCCGAAAAAATCAAAGAGATAATGGATAAACATAACATCCCTGGTGAAGTCTATCTTTCAGATTGGAAAGGGTTTGGTGATCATTCTGGCAAGATGGGAAGCAGAACAGAATCATTGAGAAATTGTGACGGTAAAGCCGATTATGCTTGGGTCATTGACGCAGATGATAAGATTGAAGGAGATTTCAAATATCCTGATCATATGGATGCCGATGCATATAGTCTTCGTATTGGAAGACAAGATTTTGTTTGGTGGAGAAATCAAATTTTTCGATTAGAATCGAATTGGCATTATGTTGGTATTCTTCATGAATATGCAGCATGTGAAAAAGAAAATCCTATTGTTGGAAGAATGGGCGGAGAATATAAAGTAACTGCAAGAACTTTGGGTGCTAGAAATGTAGGAATTTCAACGCAAGAAAAATATACAAGAGATGCAGAAGATTTAGAGGACGCACTCTATAATGAAGATTCTCCAAATTATGATCCTAATAATTCAAGAT
>Ga0080013_1003951_pt1 | contig 14980 bp, 26 predicted proteins | sample ETNvirenome_6_85_FD_69236 | JGI IMG/M metagenome (GOLD analysis project Ga0080013, IMG submission 69236) | Marine viral communities from the Pacific Ocean - ETNP_6_85 (SPADES assembly) (version 2) | ecosystem: Environmental > Aquatic > Marine > Oceanic | place: Pacific Ocean | collected 2013-06-19
GTGAGAATGAAATGTGGTGGATAAAGTGGAGTGAGAAATATGGCCTCAGTCGCAGAACTTGAAGCGGTTGTCCTTAAGGGAGAACTTAGGGATATAGAGAAGAAATACAGACTAAGCAACGCGCCTACGCGCGAGGCAGCAACTCAGAATACTGAAATAGATGCTGAGTTATGCCCAGCAACAATTAAGCTTAATGAAATAAAAGCAGAAGAAAAAATCATGAATCTTGCCTTCAAGGAAGCTAATGAAATATATGATTGGGGAATGAGAACCGTCTTAATATACGCAATATTACTATGGTCTTTCCTGATATGGGCGGCTTGGTAAAGCAGGCTTAACATAGCATATATAGATTAAGCAAGTGTTTATCTATATATATCTATACTAAGCAGGAGAGAAAATGGGAAAACGAACAGGAAAACAATTTGAAACTGAAATCAGAAGGTCACTGAGAGAAGTGGACTGCTGGTGGTTCAGAATACAAGACACGATGGACATAAGTAGATATGTTAAGGCAGCTATTGCAGAAAAACAGCCCGGTGACTTTTTCGTTGTATATCATGGTCGCGCTATACTTATGGAATGTAAGACTACTAGGAACAGGACATCTTTCCCTCTTTATTATGGTGACCAGCCTAGTATATTGGCCCACCAAATCACAAAGGGCTTGGCTTGTTGCTTACATGGGGGAGAAAGTTATATCGTTATTAGAAGGGACATACCTCGTAGTAAGCGCGTGTGGATTATTACACCAACTCAAGCTGAGAGAATGTATAAAGACGCTAAGAAAGAAAATAGAAAATCAGTAAAATGGTCATGGTTCAAAGAGAATGCATATGAAATCAAGATTAAGTCTAAGCCAATCCGTTGGGACATACTCGGATTTTTACGGCGTAGGCTTTAAATACTCTCACGGTATAGTAGTATTGGGCAAAGGCGACGGTCGCCGTTGTATAAGACGACGCAGGACAGAATCACGTGATGCTGTCCTTGCCGCGCAACAACGGCACTTAATAAGTCCTTTAGGCACTATCAACTCCACCGTTGCCCTTTGTCCACAAAAAGAACGAGGTGAAAAGAAATGAAAACAGAAAAGTTCAATAAAGTATTGAATAAGATGTTGAGCGCGATAGACCATCACGCTCGAACAGGAAAGCACAAGCAGGTAGATTTTCACTACCGCGCAGAGAAGAGGACCTCTTTTGGGTTCTCTGATTGGAAGAAGAAGCACCAAGTGGAAAGCACTCGCTCCTTCCTCCCAGAAGAAATTTTCCTGTCGAGCGATGGAATGCTGCTTGTACGTGGTTTTGATAACCGCTACAATTTGAAGCAGTTTTCTAAGGCTGTTCCTCAGCATTTTCGTTCGTACAGGCTTGACCGCATGACGGTCTGAGTAGAACAAAGGAAAAAATAGCATGGGCATATTAGAAGAATTTCTATCGGCACTAGAAGACGATGACGAAGTCGTTGATATAAAAAATATCATACAGTCTTCAGCAGATAGACGAAGGTGGGAAAAATGGATTGGGCTATTCGGTAGCGTTGGTCCTGATAAACTTAAGGAGACCCTTAATTATATCAGTGCTAATACGAAGATGGACCACCAAGACCAACTAATTCTTCTAGCCTATGTTAAATATATGGAAATACAAGTCCAGAAGATGATGGGACTTCAGGAAATGATGGAAGGAATAGACAAAAGTGGAGACAAAGACGGAAAGCATAAAGAATACAGCGGAGCAATGTATGGCTAATTGGATGGACAAGGACGCACGTGATTATACTTCTACAGATATGGTAGAAGCGTTAGAATATGAATTACACAATATTGATTGTTGTGTTTCCAATGCTAGAAAACTTTTAACACAATTATACTTAAGGAAATTAAAAAAATGATTAATGAAAAAGCTAGAGCATTTAGACACTTATGGAATAGACCTCATAAGAGTGTGCAGAAGGAGAAGATAATAATGAAACTTCAGCAGAGAAATGTAGAGCCAACAGAAGAGAATTGCTTTGATTATTGGATGGGATACCTGAAAATGTACAGGGATACTCGTGGTGAAATTCATCACGTAAACCCATACAAGAATCAACAAGTAATGAAAGGAATGGGACGTGATAAATATGGTAGACCCTCACGCTATGTGGCAAGAAAACCTAAAAGCAAGAAACGTCGAATTAATCGGCGAAACTGAAGAAGAACTGAAGAGCAGCGCAGATTGGTGGCCCTTTGTTCAAAATATAGAGGACATTATAGAAAGATGTGCTCATTTGGAACAAAGGATAGACGACTTACATAATGTCGTCGGTGAGACTAAGGGTATGATTCTCAATTTGAGAAAAATACTAATAAAGTTGGAGATTATAGATGACAGATTCATCATCAAGTAAAGGAGATGCTGAAGAACATATAACTAGCCTCGCAGCTGAACTTTTACAGACACACCAAGCACTAGAGATAGAAAAGAAAAAGGAAGCCGGAACCTATATACTTCATATAGGGCAAGTCCATATAGAAGTACCACACTCTAATGAAATAGAGGGTGATAATGTTATGGAATACTTCGAGAAGACTCTGAAAAATCTACATAAGCTTTACGGGGCTATAATATTTCAGGGTCATCATCTTACCCCTGATGAAGAAGGGCGAATGTTTGGATGAGAGCCATTAAAGCTGGCGGCACTTTAGGTAAGTGTGTATTTTGTTCTCACACCTTAAGTGAGACTAAAGATTTGCGTAACAAGCATGCCAAAATAAAGGCAGGAAAATGGATTTGTGGCGCGTGTCTATTAGATTTAAAGGAAGCTTCTTTCGAAGTATTCTTTGCTTACGAAGAAGAGGAAGCTGAATACAGAAGGAAACTTGTTAAGAAAGCAAAATCATATGGATGGATAGTTAATCCGACCACTGGTAAATTAGAGAAGATAGAGTAGAGAAAGCTTTATATAGCTAGACAGCGTAAATATATATAGGAGAAAAGTATGTCAGAAGAAAGACAAGAAACAGAGCTGAAAGACATCGGCGGCCTTTTCCGTAACAAGGCAAAGAGCGGCGAAGTCTATTACAGCGGCAAGGGACAGGACGGCACAACTTATGTGATGTTCCTGAACAAGTATTGGAAGGAAGGCGACACAAACAAGCCTTATTTCAAACTAAAGAAACGCGTCCCAAAGGCGTGAAACGGAGAGAAATATGAAAGCAACATATGCAACGAAAGATGGCTCTCTATCTGTAGAGGTAGAGGGAACGAGCCAAAAAGCAATCTTTAAAGGGATTGCTAAGCTTCAGGAAATTTTTGACCCTGAAGCCTGCGGAGATTGTGGAGGTAACGAAACAAGATTCCGTGTGAGAACAGTCGAGGGCAACGACTACTACGAAAAGGTATGTGGTAAGTGCCGCGCAGTTCTTAAATTTGGACAGACCAAAGAAGGCAACAACCTATTCCCGAAGCGTAAGAACGCAGATGGAGAATGGGAAGACAATCGTGGATGGGTCCGCTGGACTCCTCCAACGACAAGTTAGGAGAGATGAAAATGAATTGGATATATATATTAGATGAAATGCTGAACGAATTTGAAGAAGCATCAAGAACTATATCTAAACCTATTCAGCGACGCGAGATGCAACGTCCTTATACCGAAGATGAAGAGTCTATTTATATAACAGTAGACGTTCCCGGTGTAAAGAAGGACGACATTGATGTTCAGGTGCAAAACCACGGTGATGCACCTGTGCTATGCGTGTGCGCTGACGGAAACGGAAGGAAATACAAGCGTGAGATATTACTACCAAGTAATGCGTGCTTGACAAAGCCAAAGGCTACTTTCGTGAACGGTGTTCTAGATATAACTTTTGAGAAGAAAGAGAAGACTCCGGTTGAAGGTATCACCATTTCGGTGGAATGAGCCTTTCGGAATATAGCGACTGGATTGAATCCAAGAAGAGCAGGAGAGTTTGGCTAGAAAACTCAATGACGGCTCTAGGTCAATTTGCGTATGTCAATCCGTTGCATAGAGTAGTACATTGGGATAAAAAAAATGGTAAAAGAACAAAGTGTTGGGAAGAAGACGATAGGAATTGTTTTCACTGTGATAGAGGGCTGTATAGAATTCATGAGTACACTTATGGATTGTATGTCGCACCTAAAGACAGTGATATTAGATATCTATCAACGAATATTACAACACATACGGTCTTTCAAAAACTCTTTAGTGGAATTATACAAGACAATAAAAACCCTTGTGGAATTCTTTTTGGAGTAAAGAGAGAGCAGATAAGTGTAGTTGGCGGTGAGAAGGTAAATGGTTATTCCCTTTCTCTTCTTGATGAAGAAGCTTTTGTCCCTGAGATAGATAGACCATCGTTTCAGGCTAAAGGAGAGCTGCTTATACCTCAAGAAGTTATAGACGGGCTTAAGCCATTCGATAATCATGCTTTTAATTTGCTTGATTTATTCTTCAAGATGAAAAAGATGTTCCCTTATTTAGATGAGAAGGACATTAAACAGTATGCAATAAAACTATATGAGAATGGAGTGTTAGATTTAAGGAAGGGAATGAAATGATAGAAGAATTTCCAATAGGACCAAATGCACAATTTAAATTTGGCGATGTAACGGAATGCTTGAAAAGCATACCGGACAATAGCGTGGACCTGATAGTTACTGACCCACCTTACAATATAGGTTACAAGTATGGTGGTCGTGGTCGCAGTGATGACCAAATGAAACCCAATGAATATACTGTCTGGGTAGAAGAGTGGCTGAGAGAATGTCAGAGAGTGCTTGCCTCACATGGTAGTATCTATGTAATAGCATATAATAACATTCTAGCAGAACATTACTGGGATAATATGAAACAGTTATTCCACTATAGACGGTGGCTTACTTGGCCGTACAAGATGAACTACGGACATACTCTGAAGAACTATGTTCAGGCTCATCGTGGCATTCTGTATTTCACTAAGCGTTCGTGGAAAGAAGATGAAGGAGTGGACAGCGGCTATATATTTAACGGCAAAGAAATACTTATTCCTTATGAAGCCAAATCATTAAAAGCTAAGCATGTCATAAAGTCTATGGAGAAGCATGGACGCAAGGGCAGGCCAAGTTATGATTGGTTCAAGGACATTAATGTAGTGCAGCACACTCATGCAGAGAAGGTGAAAATGCCTGAAGGTATTGAAATGAATCAAATACCTGAAGAACTGCTGTCTATATTCATTAAGGCGAGCAGCGACGACGGGTGGCTTGTTTTAGACCCGTTCTGCGGCACAGGAAGCACAGGAGCGGCTGCGGTTAAGCTAGGACGAAAGTCTTTACTCATAGACAGAGAGAAGGGACTATTGGAAGTAGCAATAGAGCGAATTAGTAAACATGTATAAAGACTTCTTGATAAAATTAGAGCCTCACGAGATAGAAGTGTTAGATATTTTTTACCGTCGCGCATTCGGGCGCTTAATTGATGTTAGAAAACCAGCAGGAAAGATTCTTGAGAAAATGATAAAACAGGTATTAAAAAATGGAACTGTATGACTTAACAAGATATTTTCATAATGTAAAGAATGATAAGGGTGACATTTTCCCTATTCTTGGTGAGGATGAGTTAGCAGTGACATCAGCAGTATCTTATTTACTAGAAGATATTAACTTTGTTATTAAAGCATATAGTGGAACAGGTAAGACTGTCATAATGAATGCCATATTTGGCTTACTTCCTGAAGAATACTATCATGTTATAGAGCACTTGTCTGAGACTGCTGTATGGTATGAGGCTGACAAGATTAATAGAGCTCGTTTTGTAGCCATACCAGAAGCACAGAAGTTACCTGAACCTGTAATGGAAGTAATCAAGACTTGGGGAGACGGAAGGCCAGCCTTCAGGAAAAGAACTGATGTTACTATTGGAGATGTAGTAGAACAGAGACTTAATCCTAAATATGTATTTATGTGCGTTGCTGTTGAGAACACTAAAGGTGCCACAATATTCGACGCTGAATTAGAACGACGGTGTATGATTGGTCATACAAACCCCACAGTTAAACAGACAGAGAGAGTGCTAAAACACAAATTGCTGGAAGCTGCTGCACCTAAGACAGACCTTGTGACTATGAGTGATAAGGAAATAGAAGACCTCAAGAGGCACATTATAGCAGCAATAGGACGCAGGGACGACGAGAACGCTGTATTACTTAGAAATCCTTGCGCTCCGTTCATATACGACGCTATACCTAGTCTATTCCCTGTCTCTCGCTCTAAGGTTATATATTTATTGAAAGTAATTCAAGCAGTTGCTAGGTTCTATCCAGACGAAATCATTAAATTTGGTAAGGGGAAGACTAAATATGGTCTTATAACACCTAAACATACTTGGTTGGGTCTTAGGATATATTTAGATACATTCGTTTCTGAATGCCTGCATATGCCTAGTCATGGAACTGATATTCTTAAGTTGTTCCCAGACTCTAGACTGGACAGGTTCGGTATGGTAGGAGACACAGTAAAGCTAACTGTTCGTGAGATTAAGTCTGAGGCTAAGAGAGCTGGCTTGCCGTTCACTAAATTGAGTCCAATATTAGGAGCTTTAGTTATGACAGGTTTCTTAGAGCAGGATGATAGTGAGAAAGGTAGGCCTAAATACTTTAAGAGTCCTTTAATTAGCGAGCCTGTAGCTAAGATTAACTGGTCAGAGCTAATTGCATCTACAAAGGAATTCGTAAAGGAACGCTGGCCTGAAGCTGCAGATGAATATATTAGTCGCTTCTGTGGAAAAATTGATATAATAGACCCCATTACGGGTAAGGAACTGAGACTTGACACTAAAGATAAGAAAGCAAAAAGAATACTACCAGAAGGGTCTGTATTTGCTACTAAAGACGATGAAGAGTTATGGAAAGGAGGAGATGGTAGAATAACCACTTTCCTATTGAGCGCTTCAGGAGATTACGATGAAGAAAACCTTAAAGAAATCGAAAAAATACCCACAAGTACAACGTAAAATACCATTACCTAAAGAGAATCAACTTATGGCTATAGCTGGTGAATTTCATGGAGGTTCTAGACTACGAGTTCTTTGTGGAGATGGTGAAGTTAGAATGGCAAGGATACCGGGGAAATTAAAGAGAAGAATGTGGATAAAGGAAGGAGACCTACTAATAGTAGAGCCGTGGGTTGTACAAAGTGAGTATAAATGTGACGTTAAATACAGATATACTAAGACACAAAGAATACGTTTAGGTTTAAAAAATCAGATACCGACTATACTAGAGGGAATAAATATATGAGTTGCTCACTATGTGAATTGAAAGATAAGAAAGTTATACACAAGGAAACGTGGGAGTATATAATAATAGATTGTGCTTCTTGCGATGTTCCAATGATTGTATGGAAAGCACACACTATGGAGCCGGGTGATGAAGAATTGGATGTAATGGAAAAGGCACTAATGGTGGTTGGTAAAGAAATATATAGACCTTGGAAATTCTTTATAGATAAGAAACAGGGTTCTGTATTAGACCATATACATTGGCACGCAAGACCTAACAAACATAGATGGAGGAAGTTTTATGAAAATACCGCTGATAGCGACATTGTCTCCGAAGACGCGTGACTTAAGGACAGGGGAACTTAAGACCCTTATTACTCGTAATGGTAAGAAGGAAGGCGTTGTAGTGCCTTATAAGCCCTACTATTACGTCCCTGACAAGCGTGGAGAGTCTTATACTTGTACGGGTAGACCTGAAAGTATTAAGCTAAGTAAAGTGTATTACAATCCTGGAGATATAATTCCAACAAATGCACTGCGCGACGGAGGTAGAGAACATCTACTTGACCGTCTGTGTATAGAGCATCCTGAGTTTTTCTATGATTACCCTAATGACGAGCCAGTTAAATCACTTTGTTTTGATATAGAAACACACAGCCCAGACGGTAGCTTTCCTTTTGGTGAAAAATATCCTATAGTGGCTATTGGTATTGCTACTTCTGAAGGAAAGGAAGAAGTATTAGTATGGAAAGATGAAAGTGACAAACAGTTACTATTAGACTTTGCAGAATGCATACGCAAGCATAATCCAGATATTATATATGGTTATAACCTCACAGGTTATGATATACCTCAAATATTACATAGGGCCAACTTTCACGGTCTTACTGAGTATAAGAAACTACTTAACAGGGATGTTTCTAGCTTTGGTTGGGAACAATACAGTCAAGTAGACAAGCGGGCGGCATCGGCACTTAAAATGAAAGCTGGTGGTCGTATAATTTTAGACTTATTACGCTGGACTCGTCTTGATTATTCCTTATCTGGTTTACCACGAGGACTTAAGAGTGTATCTCGTGCCTTTGGTTTAGAACCTATAGAGCTGGAACTTTCTATTAAAAATATATTAGAGTATTCTGAGAAAGAAATAAACGAATATGTAATGTCTGATGTTTATTGCACAAAATATCTATTTGAACATTATTATCCTCAAATAGAATATACAGCTGAGATTCTGGGTGTTCCACTTGATGTATATGTTAATGCACCAGTGAGTTATATAACTAAGATACTACAGGGTCGAGCTCTTTTTAAAGAAGGGACTGTGTCCTTTGATTTTAATAAGGAAAGGCATGACGATATATTCCATAGCGACCGTGGTAACTTTCAAGCAGCTCATATAGAATTATACAAACCGGGCTTCCAACAGCACAATTATAAGGTAGATTTCACTTCTATGTACCCCTCTATTGCTATGGCTTTAAATCTCGGTCCTGACACTACTTGTTTCGTTGATTCGGAAGAGTATAAAAACGAAATAGACTGTGAGAAGGGAAAAAAGGAAACCTTTATATATGTCCCTGATAACATAATCAATAAGCGTCTTAAGGTCAGAGTAGACCTTAGTAAGAAAAGCTGTCTTTACAATATGAGTAAAAGATTTAATGAAATGCGAGAGCCTTATAAGAAAATTAAAACTAAAGAAGCTAAAAGTAAGTCAAACGCATTGAAAATCATGGTGAACACGTTTTATGGTGCAAATACAAACCCCTATATGGCTTATGGTGATTTAAGTGTTGGTATTACTATTACAGCAGTTGCTAGGTGGCTTATTCAAACGGCAGCCCAGCTTATTAGAACGCAGAAAGGCGAGGATTCTGTCGTATATATCCATACTGACGGGATTAACACTAATGTTGATATTAATATTAAATGGTTAAATAATCGCTTGAAGCAACTTATGAGAGTCCACTTTCCGGGCTGCGAACCTGAATGGATACAAGTAGAAAAGGAAAGGTACAGAGAAGGTGTGTGGCTTCAAATAGGGAATTATGTTCTAAGGAATGAAGATGGTACCCTCACTAAACACGGTTCCACCTTTAAAAGTAGAGCTCGTTCTAAATTCTATCTAAAAGTATTAGACAGACTTATAGATGCTCGACTGAATAATACAATAACACAGAACTTTATTGATGAGTTATACTCTCTAGAAGAGTATGAGCTTGATGATTTTTTACAGAGACGTTCTATGAATATGCCTTATGAAGATTATAAGAATGAGAATGACCTTATGGTACAACTTATTCGACAGGGTTTAGAAATAGGAATTCAACCTATTGTTGGTAATACATATCCTTATTTCAAAACTAAAGGCGGCTATAGAATATCACAAGTAGTTAAAAATAAGGCAGATATTGACGTAAGATATCATTGGAATGTTATCAGTTCTTTATTGCAGAAATTTAAACTTGAAACGTGGATTAAAAAAGACCCACCTATCACTATAATTGACGAAAAACAACAAACATTGATGGATTATATATGACCATATCTTTAAATACTAGTGAAGTTATATATACTATTGAGGCACTAGCCTCGGAGAAGAATATGGAAGATAAAGAAGTGAAACTTTCTGAATTTTTAAAAGAAGTGGATGTTAAAATTGTTTGGAAGGAAGAAGAAAAAACAAAGGTCGGGCGTGGACGAATTATTGACGATGATGCAAATTTCGTTTACTTAACAGGGGAAAAGGGAACTGTTGTGGTAAATAGAAACGACATTATAGCAATTAAAACAAGTGTAACGAAGTGAGAAAGAAATGAGTAACTACGTTTTTGCAATGGATGGTGTATTGTGTACACCGTGCGATGACTTTATGGAAGCGCACAATTGTAAGCCAATTGTTAATGCAATAGAATTCTTAAACTGGCTTGTTAAGGAAGGACATCATGTTACTATATGGTGTGAAAGAACTAACGAATTATCTTGGGTGATGGCTACACGAGAATGGTGTAGTAAATATGGGGTATTGTATAATAGGTTATTATTCGATAGACCTAAGATGCCTACATTTGTTAATGAAACACCATGTAATGCTAGTGACTACAGCTATGACCATGATGTAGGAGAAGTTGCATTATTATTTGAGGAATGGAAGAAATGTCAGAGCACAAAGGAATAGGCGCTGTTGGACCAATTGTTCTCGTTAAGTGGAACGATGCGGCACAACAAATTAAATCTTACGTCATTAATGGTAACGACCCAGCAGAACATATGGCTAAATGTGAGACCGTTGGAGAGATAATAGCAGAAGATGATAAAGCTATGGTTCTACTTCAACACTGGTCAGACACTGATGGTGTCGATATACTTACCATACCTAAAGATTGGTGTCAGGAGATAGAGGTGCTAAGGGAATGTATTTCAGAGAATTCGGAATTCCAGCAAGAATAGCTAGATGTTATTCTAAGGACGACATAAGCAATAGTGTTAAAAGGTATGATGGTAAGAAGAACTGTTATACTAGTGTGTATGTCTTTGATGACCTCATGGATAAAAAGGGAGAAAAGACCGATTACAGTTCTGCTGTTATAAATACTCTGTGGTTCGACTTCGACCATAACACAAAGGTGATAGAATGTTTGAAAGATGTAAGAAAATTATACAAAAAGTATTGCAAGGAAAGAAAGATAGTCCCAAGGATATATTTCACAGGAGGTCGAGGCTTCCAAGTAAATATAGATTTTTGGAGCCCGTTGGACTTACCGAATTCTTTAAAGAAAGATTCACTGAAGAAATATCTAATGCACCTGAAGGACAAATATCGCCTGAAGACTCTGGACTCGGTGTGCATACAGAACAGCACCTCGGCAATGAGGCGCATATACAACACGCAATATGTATCAAAACTGACAAAGGAACCAGTTGGGAAATGGTGTGTCCAGTTGTCCGTGCCAGAGATGTTAAAATTGTCTATGAAAAAGATAATGGCATTGTCCTCTGTCCCACGCTCTATTATACCTCCAGAGAAAAGCAAGAGAGCACAGAGGGACTTCCTAGATTTCGTCTGCGACATTACAGAAGTAAAGCACACGGTAAGTAATAGTGCAGCTCATCTATTAGAGGAAATAAGAAGCGTGGCAGGCTCTACAAGGCATAGCTCTGCTGTGCATAGTGGCTTAATTAAAGCTCCCCGTAAATGCATAATGAAGCTAATAGAGCTTAATATAGATAAGGGAAGAAGCTCTCACACAGAGAATAATGTAATAGCAATGGAACTAATAAATGCTGGCTGGAGCGACAAAGATATTTCATTTGTCTTCAGCAGTATATATAATGAACCAGCCGGCGATTGGGGTTGGTACGACGATGACCCTGAGAAGGCAGGCAGGCAAATCAGGCTGCTCCGCGAAAAAGGAGTCAGCAGATATGGAAGAGGAAAATTGAAAGAAATGGGAATATTGAAGCAAAAGCTTAAATAGAAGCAAAGAGGATGTAAATATGGCAGCAAATCTAGAAAGACTGAAGAAGCGTATTAGAACGCTAGAAGATTGGGTAGATGAGAATGAATCAACTGGTGGACCTGAAGGTACATTAGACACGTTCAATTACCTAATTAGTAGGACAAGGCAAGCAGAACAAATGCAGGGACACTTGAATCAACTTCAACAGTACCTACAAATGTTCTTAGGCGAGAATGAACTTATGGACAAATGGAATGAATTTGTTCAGGAGAAAGAAAATGCCGTTCAAGAGCAAAGCACAGAGCCGTTGGATGCACGCGAAGAAAGCGAAGATGGCGAAGAAGTGGGAGAAGAAGCGGACGACTAAGCGCCGCAGGAAGAAATAATGGTCACAACTTCACAATCACTCAGATGTAAGTGTGGTAAATATAAGGGAAGTTGTGGCTGTCCTAAGAGGGAGAAATAATGCAAGACATTCTGAACGCAGTCGAAGATTATGGACTACCATTAGTTCTCCTTCTTGGGGCAATATATGCCTTATATCGCTTCATGGTCTTCTCACTATATGAAGTGAAGAATGAATTTGGTAACCACCATAAAAGAAATACAAAGGATATGCAAGAGGTAAAGATACTTCTCGCAGAAATTAAGCTACTATTAAGGGAAAGACAATGAGTAAAAGCAAAGGTCTTGGCGATTCTATTAAGAAAGTTGCTGATACCATAGGTATCAAGAAATGCGTCAAATGTGAGAAGAGACGCAGATTTCTGAATAAAAAATTACCTTACCAACAACCTTAAATAGTAGCTCAACGTAGAGTGAAATGGAGAAATCATAATGTTCCCTAATGAAGTGTCTGAATTTATTTTTACACGTACTTATGCTCGCTGGAAGCCAGAAGAAAGGCGAAGAGAAACTTGGACCGAAGCTACAGAGAGATACATAAGTTTTATTCAATCTGAAATAAAAAATATTCCACCAAAGACTATAAGGAAGATTAGAAAATACATGGAGGAATTTGCAGTTGTCCCCTCCATGAGACTCTTATGGTCTGCTGGAGAGGCAGCTAAGAGAGACAACACTTGTATATATAATTGTGCTTTTGCTAAGATTGATTGCGTGGAAGCATTCGCTGAATGTCTCCATATATTGATGTGCGGCACTGGCTTCGGCTTTTCGGTAAGACAGGAAGATGTAGCTAAATTACCTGTCGTACCTAAGATTCAGTCAGCTAAAGGAGACACGCATATTATAGAAGATTCACGCGAAGGCTGGGCTGACTCCGTTAAGATTTTAATGAATAGATTGTATAGTGGAAAAAATATTAAACTTGACTATACAAAATTAAGACCACAGGGAGCTAAATTAATTACTATGGGTGGCCGCTCATCTGGTCCTCAGCCTCTCATTAAATTGCACGACTTTATACGAGAGACTTTTACTATAGCTCAGGAGCGTCAACTGACCACGCTGGAAGCTCACGATATATGTAACCAAATAGCTGAAATTGTAGTGGCTGGCGGCGTTAGGCGCAGCTCACAAATATCTTTAAGTGACTTGGACGACAGAGAAATGAGACACGCCAAAGACTGGCCGTTTCCCTTGCGTAGAGCTATGGCTAATAACTCTGCTATATATGATGAGAAACCCACAGCAGCTCAATTTTTAAGAGAGTGGGGTACCTTAGCTTTATCAGGCACAGGGGAACGTGGTATTTTTAATTTACAGGGAGCCAGAGAAACATCTCCCTCAAGGCGTTACAAGCCATTAATTGTTGGCACAAATCCTTGTGGGGAAATCATGCTTAGAGATATGCAATTCTGTAACTTGTCTGAAGTAGTAGTTAGAGCCGACGATGATTTAGATGTTCTTCTAGACAAAACTGAGACTGCTGCATGGATGGGAGTCATACAAAGTGCGTTCACACACTTCCCATACCTCCGAAAAGAGTGGAAAAAGAACTGTGACGTAGAGCGTCTTTTAGGCGTCTCTCTTACCGGACAAATGGACAACCCCGCATTAATGAATCCCGTGGCCTTAAAAGCCCTGCAAAGTAGGGTAAAACGCGTTTCTCGTAAGGCTGCTGAGGCACTAGGTGTAAACATACCCGCAGCAACCACCTGTGTTAAGCCTTCAGGCACAGTTTCACAACTTGTGGACTCTGCCAGTGGAGTGCATCCACGCTACTCTAAATATTATATAAGGCGCTTTAGAATTTCTGCTACTGACCCACTTTTTAAAATGTTGAAGAAGCAGGGTGTCTCGTGCAAGCCTGAGAATGGGCAAGACCCTAAGACAGCAACGACTTGGGTTTTATCTTTCCCTGTTAAAGCACCAGAGAGTTGTGTTGTTCGTCATCATTTGTCGGCACTTGACCAACTAGAACATTATAAAAATTTACAAGAAAATTGGTGTGAACACAACGCTTCTATGACTGTGTATGTAAAAGACCACGAATGGTTCGAAGCTGGTAATTGGGTGTATACTAATTGGGATATTATTAACGGTATTGCTTTCCTTCCTTACGACAGTGGACACTATGAACAGGCTCCTTATGAAGAAATAGACGAGAAAACTTACCAAAGCCTTATAAAGAAGTCCCGCAGAATAGATTATAGTAAACTTTCTGACTATGAGCTGGCGGACTCTACCACTGGCTCAAAAGAATTTGCATGTGTAGGTGATAAATGTGACATATGAAGAAGATATAACTGGTCAAAAAAGAAAAATGGGCCGTAATGCTGGTATGAGAGACGATGGAACAAATGACAGCGCTAATATGACTGCTAGTAAAGCTTCCGGTGAGATTTCCCTGAGAACAATTAATCCAGGTGAAGGAGACGTTGGTGACATGACTCCTTCTACTTCTAGTACTGATGGTGCTATAAGAAGTAAAAGCTGGGTTCGTTAGGGAAAGCTTTAAATACTGCGAGGAGATATATAAATAAATATGACAACTACAATTACAGCAGCTGATTTAACTGTGACTCTCACGGAAGCTGTATCGTTGAATGGTTATGACCAAGGTTCAAAAAACGTACAAACTGTTTCTAATGTAACAGAGGTTAATAAGAGAATTTTAGCCGTTACAACTACCGAAGCTACTATATTAACTTTTGGTGCTGCTATGGCAGGTGGTACATATGTTGTAGGCGATGTTAAATATATGAGATTTACTAATTTAGATGATACAAATTTTATTGTATTAACGTTTGCTAATGAGAATGATGATGAAGCAGCAATTAAAGTTG